>SAMEA3663090__coassemble_64_pt1 | contig 86834 bp, 90 predicted proteins | sample SAMEA3663090__metabat2_low_PE_027 | metagenome-assembled genome bin SAMEA3663090 (sample SAMEA3663090) | pig gut metagenome | biome: pig gut; feature: pig-associated habitat; material: faeces | place: France | collected 2012 | reverse complement strand
CCGAAACAGGAACGGTGTTAGGAGCTACTGTACCTGTTTGAGCACCCAAAACAGGTACGGTACTGCGGGGAGAATATGGAGGGAGATTGTCAAAGATGGCAGGAAATATAAAAAATATGTCGAATATTGTAAAGGTAAAGTTTTTGTTTGGGGGCAATATATGGGAGCAATTGATTTTTATACTGTTCTGACATATAATCAATTTAGAATTATCAACAATAATTGCAAACAGTATTTTTTTTATTTTTCATGTAATAAAAATAAAATATTATTAGAAGTACATATATTGTCCTGATGGGGTGGTAATATATGTATATAAACGGGTGACTTTGGGTAAAACATCCAAGATTGGGCAGGAGTTCCTGTTAAAAGAAATATGAAAACCGCCCCTCATGCCTAAAGGGGCGGTTTTTCGGTGTATTTAGTTGTCAGCTTACTGAGCAAGGCTCAATTCCTGCTTTAAAGCCTTTTGCAAGGTCTGGGAAAAATTGATGCCATAGCTTTCTGCCTGACTATTGAGCCAAGCTGGTATGGACAAGGTTTTCTTGACAAATCGTTTTGCCATTCTTTCACGGATGGGAGGCATAAAGGCATCAACCAAGAAATTTATTGCAAAAAAATAGTAATACTACTTGACATACTTCTCAAATAGGTTTAATATACAATCATAAGCTTAAGCTAAGTTGTTAGATAATCATTTACCGAAGTGCCTGGTTGTTTTGATGGGGCATGGAGGTGCTAGTATATCAAGGAAATGAGGTATTTACTATGAGCAACTATAAATTTGAAACCCTGCAGTTACATGTTGGCCAGGAGCAGCCAGATCCAGCTACTGATGCCCGTGCGGTACCTATCTATCAGACTACCTCATATGTATTCAGAAATTCCGCTCATGCAGCAGACAGATTCGGCTTGCGGGATGCTGGTAACATCTATGGCCGTCTGACCAATTCCACTCAGGATGTTCTGGAGAAGCGTATTGCAGCTCTGGAGGGTGGCTCTGCTGCTTTGGCTGTAGCTTCTGGTGCGGCTGCTATTGACTATGCTATTCAGGCTTTGGCTGGTGCTGGTGAGCACATTGTAGCCCAGAAGACCATTTATGGCGGCAGCTTCAACCTGCTGGCTCATACTTTGCCTCATTACGGCATTGAAACCACCTTTGTAGATGCCCACAATCTGGAGGAAATCGAGGCTGCTATTAAGCCTAATACCAAGGCTGTATATCTGGAGACCTTGGGCAATCCAAATAGTGATATTCCAAATATTGATGCTATCTCTGAGCTGGCTCACAAGCATGGCCTGCCAGTAGTAGTGGACAATACCTTTGGTACTCCATACTTGATTCGTCCATTTGAGCATGGAGCAGATATTGTGGTTCATTCTGCTACCAAGTTTATTGGCGGTCATGGTACCTCCTTGGGCGGTATCATTGTAGATTCCGGTAATTTTGATTGGAAGGCCAGCGGCAGATATCCTGGTATTTCTGATCCAAACCCAAGCTATCACGGGGCATCCTTTGCTGATGTAGCAGGCCCTGCTGCTTTCGTTACCTATATCAGGGCTATTCTGCTAAGAGATACCGGTGCAGCTATTTCCCCATTTAATGCCTTTATCCTGCTGCAGGGTGTGGAAACTCTGTCTCTCCGCATTGACCGTCATATTGAGAATACCAAGAAGGTAGTGGAGTTCCTGAGCAATCATCCATTGGTAGAAAAGGTAAACCATCCATCTTTGCCAGAGCATCCAGACCATGCTCTCTATGAGAAGTATTTCCCTAATGGCGGTGCTTCCATCTTTACCTTTAACATAAAAGGCGGCCAGAAGGAAGCTCACAAGTTTATTGATAACCTGGAGATTTTCTCCCTGCTGGCCAATGTAGCAGATGTAAAGAGCCTGGTAATCCATCCTGCTACTACCACTCATTCTCAGCTGACTGATGAGGAGCTGGCAGATCAGAATATCTATCAGAATACCATTCGCTTGTCTATTGGTACTGAGCATATTGATGATATTATTGCGGATTTGGAAAAGGGCTTCGCAGCTATCAAATAAAATCCCAACAAATATAAACACCGAGAATCCCGTTCTTTACAGATATATGAACGGGATTTTCTTTTACCTCATTGCTGACAGAATAAGGAAATCCTTGTTTCAAATCCTTGTTTATCAGAGGCCATTTTACATTGTTAATATTTACACAATTGGCTTCCTCGGTGAAGGCAAGGAGGGAAAGAACCTTGGGCTGAACCAGAAAATCCAGGGATACAGACTGATAATCCTTGATAAAAATCAGAGCTTCCTTGTCGTCAATAAGCAGTCCCTGAAGAGGGCTGTAGGCAAAGCTGAAAGCTGTGCTAAAGGCGTGATCCAGTCGTCCCCCAAAGGGGCCGGTGAGAATTACAGAGGCATTTTCCTTGGCAGCCATATGCAGGGCCAGTTGAGTATCTGTATAATCCTTTTCTGGGGGGAACTGGTCGATTTTTACCTTTTGCTCCCTAGCCCAGTTCCGAGCCTCGGTATGGGCGCTATCTCCATCACCAATTAACCGCTCTGGCAGGAGATTGGCGGCATAACAATAATCCAGGCCGTGGTCAATGCACCAGAGCCGTCTGTCCTGAACCAGCTTTAGCAGCCATTCCTGTCTAGGACTGCGGCCGCCAGTGGCCAATACCAGCTCCTCCTGGGGGAGGGGAAAGGAAAAGTCAGCAGTAAAAAAAGGAAATTTCAATGTATTCTTTGCCATATTATCACATCCATTGTTATAAAATATCTTATAATAAATATACCATATTCTTTCTCATCTGTCTTTTTTTCTAAAATAAATTGTCTATAATAAGGAGATAGTATATACTAAAATATGACTAAGTGTAAATTATTGAGGTGTAAATATTGAATAAACAGGAAATCTTCGACTATTTGGACGAGAAAAATATTTGGCACGAAATAACAGAGCATGAGGCTGTATTCAGCATGGAGGAAGCTATCAGCGTGGAACTGCCTTATCCTCAGTGTGATGCCAAAAATCTTTTTATAAGAGACGATAAAAAGCGGAATTATTATATGATTACGGTCTGCGGCCCTAAGCGGGTGGATCTAAAGGAATTTCGTCAGGAGCATGGTACAAGGCGCCTTAGCTTTGCCTCAGCAGAGGATCTCTGGGAACTGATTCATATCAAGCCTGGTTCCGTATCTCCATTGGGTTTGTTGAACAATCAGCAGTGCAATGTAAAGCTGTATCTGGATGGGGATTTCTTCCGCAAGCCTGGCATCATCGGCATTCATCCTAATGACAATACCGCTACCGTATGGCTGAAAGCGGATGATTTGAAGAATCTGGTGGAAAACCATGGCAACGAGGTGGAGATTGTGGATTTGCCTCAGATGGAGTAAACAAATATTTTTATAGGGAAAGTGCAAAGCTGCAAGACTGTTATGGCAGGACTGCAGCTTTCTTTGGGACTTGAATTATGCGGATTGCAGATGTATATATAAACATTCCAATAAAAAGCATCGCACAGGCCTTTAGCTACATTCTGCCAGCCAATCTGGCCAATGTAAATGCAGGCTGGCGGGTTCTGGTGCCCTTTGGGGGACGTGATATAGAGGGCTTTGTGGTGCATGTGTACTCGGAAACAGAATATAGCCAAAAGGAAAATTATCCCCTAGAGAAACTAAAGGCGGTAAAAGCCGCTGTGGATGAGGAGCCTTGGTTCAATCCTGTGGTCTTGGAGGTGTCCCAATGGCTGGCCAAGTTTTATCTTTGTTCTCCCGGAGAAATCATGCGGTTGTTTATGCCGGGGAAAAGTGGTTTGAGAATCCAGCTTCAATATGAGGCGGTGCAGACCGAGGGAGAAAATATGCTGCTTCTGGTGGATGTATATCGTCAGGTCTATGAAGTATTACAGCAGGGAATTGCCAGCAAAAAACAACTAAGAGAAGGTCTGCTGCAGGCTGGCAGGGAGGAAGCAGCCGCCCAGCTGGACAGAGTTCTGGAGGGGCTGCTGCGGCATGGTCTGGCTAAAAGGGTTTATCAGGCCAGCCAGCGGGCCAAGGAAAATACAGCCCCCTATCTGGTGTTGCCTGCTCCTATGACAGAGGCAAAGCTACAGTCCATAGAGAAGAAAAAACGGGGACAGATTGCTTTGGCCCAGTGGTTGTATCAGGATGGCAGGACTGAGTATTCTCTGGCTGAATTGAAAAAGCAGGGCTTTTCCCAGATGGTTATCAAGGGGCTGTGTGGTTCTGGTCTGGCAGAATTGGAGCAAAGACGGGTATTGCGGGATAGCTATGGAAATTTTGGCCAGGCTGGCACCGTTGAGGAACTAACCCAGGAACAGCAACAGGCTGTAGCCCAGTTGTCTCACCAGCTAGCGGAAAAGGCTTACAAGCCTTATTTGCTTTATGGCATTACCGGCAGTGGCAAAACTCAGGTATATATAGAGGCTGTGAAGCAGGTGCGCCAGCAGGGCAGAATTGCTATGGTGCTGGTACCGGAAATTGCCTTGACGGGACAGGTGGTGCAAGCCTTTAAGGCTTATTTTGGTCAGGATATTATCGTGATGCATAGCCGTCTTTCTATCAACGAGCGGAATGATGCTATTCTGCGGGCTAGAACCGGAGAAGCTGGTATTATTATTGGTGCCCGTTCAGCTCTTTTTGTGCCTGTTGAGAATGTAGGCATTATTATTATGGATGAGGAGCAGGACAATTCCTACAAGCAGGATGAATCTCCTCGCTATCATGCCAGAGTGGTGGCTGATAAGCTGGCTAAGCTGCATGGAGCTGTATTGCTGTTAGGCAGTGCTACTCCTTCCTTGGAAACCTATTATCATGCCATTAAAGGCGATTATGGCCTTTTGAGGCTCACCAAGCGTATCGGCAATATGCCTTTGCCCCAGATTCAGTGTGCGGATATGCGGCAGGAACTGAAAATGGGACGGCGGAGCGTAATATCCCAGCCTTTGCAACAGCTTATATTGGATACGCTGGCCAAAAAAGAGCAGTTAATACTGATGTTGAATCGGCGAGGGTTTTCCACCTTTGTAATGTGCCGTTCTTGTGGGGAGACTATTAAATGTCCTCAGTGCACCATGCCTCTGGTTTACCATCGGGATGGACGATTGCTGTGCCATCACTGTGATATTCAGATGCCGGTGCCAGATACTTGCCCTAAATGTGGCAGTCATTATATTAAATATTTTGGTTCTGGTACGGAAAAGCTGGAGCAGGAGCTGTCTCAGCTGGTGCCCCAGGCCAGAATTGTTCGGATGGACAGGGATACTACCAGTCGTAAATTTGCCCATACGGAGATATTGGACAAATTCCGTCGGGGAGAATATGATATATTATTAGGAACCCAAATGGTAGCGAAAGGCCACGATATTCCTAATGTAACAGGAGTAGGTATCCTTAGTGCGGATTCTACTCTGAATATGCCGGATTTTCGGGCGGCGGAACGGGTTTTTATGCTGATTACTCAGACAGCAGGCCGAGCAGGCAGAGGGGAAATACCTGGGCGGGTAGTGGTGCAATGCTACAATCCAGAGCATTTTGCGGTGCAAACCGGTATGGCCCAGAATTATGGGGAGTTTTTCAAGCAGGAAATGCGTCTGCGGCAGGCTTTGTTTAATCCTCCCTATAGCCGTTTGATAAAGCTGATTTTTCAGAGTCCTCAGGAGCAGGAGGCCAAGAAGATGGCCATAGACCTTAGAGATGCCTATCAGGCTGTCTTTGGGGATAGTACTATTTATCAGGCTGTAGGGCCTGCCCCGGCTATGATGTCCTGTCTGCGGGGGGTATATCGTTATGTACTTCTCCTGAAAACAGGGGATATCTGGGGCGTTTTGGATTTCCTGCGGCAGCAGGGAATGGCTGGCAATATGCAGGTGGCAGTGGATATAGATCCTTTGACTACCTCTTGATAAGATAAATTATTGGATAAAGGAAAGAAATAATCTATGGAGAAAACCCTTTTACAGGCTCGTTTAACAGCAGCCTATAATTATTTTCATCAGCGCAAGCATCTACAAAATATGCAGAGAATCAAGGAGCTGGCCCAAAAGCTGGAAACGGGGGAATATGGCATTGCCTTTGCTGGTCATTTTTCTGCTGGCAAGTCCCGCATGATTAATACCATTTTAGGGGAGAATCTATTGCCCTCAAGTCCGATTCCTACCAGTGCCAATCTGGTGCGGGTGCATAAGGGCAAGCCGGGGGAGGATTATGCCAGAGTTTATTTTCATCAGGATAAGCCTAGGAAATATCTGGCTCCCTATGATTATGACCTTTTGCGCAGTTTCTGCCGGGATGGGGATGCCATTCGGGAAATAGAGCTTTGTCGCAGTGATTTGTCCCTGCCGGAGCAGGTAATCGTTATGGATACTCCTGGTATAGACTCGGCTGATGATGCCCATAGAAAGTCTACAGAGGAAGCACTGCATCTGGCAGATATTATTTTCTATGTTATGGATTATAATCATGTGCAGGCGGAGCTGAATCTTTCTTTTACCAGGGATTTGACTCAGGCAGGCAAGTTGGTTTATCTGGTGGTAAATCAGATAGATAAGCATGTGGCAACGGAATTGTCCTTTGACAGCTTTTGTCAGGGGGTACGGGAGGCTTTTCTGAATTGGGGTGTTCAGCCAGCAGGCTTTTATTTTACCTCTCTTCGCTATCCAGACCATCCGGATAATCAATTTGTTCAGTTACAGGAAATGCTTCAAAAGCAGATTGCCCAGCGGGAAAATACCTTGCTTACTTCTATTGAGGCTTCTATGCATAAAATATTGCAGGAATATCAGCAGGAGCAGATACGGCTGAGACAGGAAAATATGGCTGAGGCTGTGGCGGTTTTGGCAAGGCTGGAACCGGAAAGGGAAAAACAGCTGCGGCAGGATTATTTCCGTCTTAAGCAGGAGCAGGTGAATTTGCAGTCCAATTGGGAGCAGGAGCTGGATGAGGCTGTACAGAAGATTATGGATAATGCCTATTTGATGCCAACCTCTACCAGAGATTTGGCCAGGGATTATCTGGAGGCCTGTCAGCCTGATTTCAAGGTGGGATTCTTTGGCCGGGGCAAGAAAACTCTGGCAGAAATGGCAAGGCGCCGTCAGCTGTTTTTTGAGGATGCCAGTGAAAAGGCAAAAACCCAGCTGGCTTGGCATATTAAAAGCTATTTGGTGGATTTTGCCAGAAAACAGCATATTGATGAAGCGGATTTGCTGGATTTTGTGGAAAAGATGGAGATTTTGCCACCAGAGGAACTACTGACAGAGGCTATGCGTTCAGGAGCCAAGCTTACTCAGGATGGCACCTATGTGATGAATTATACAGCTAATTTTGCTGAGGGTACCAAGGCGGTGGCTAGGCGCTTCTGTTATACCTACAAGGAAAAGGCAGGGGCTTTGCTGGAACAGCGGCGCAAGGCTAGAGGTGCAGAAATCGCAAAACAGCTGCAGGCTTTGGCGGATTATGGGCCAGCCTGGGAGGAGATAAAGCAGGCAGAGCTGGTTGCCAAGGAGGAAGCTCTGGAGCTGAGGGAGTTGGAAAAGGTCAATAAACTGCCAGAAAATTGGCAGGAGGTTTTTGCTGCAGTGCCTTTGGAGGAGGAAATCGTTCCACCTATAAGTAAGGAAGAAGCTGTTCTTCACCAAGGAGTATCTGCTGGAGAAGTAATGGCTGATTCAGGAAATCAGGGTAAGGTGGATGCTGGTAGGCAGACAGAAAAAACAGGGACTGTTGAGTCTAAGGAAGCACAGGCGGTTAAGACAGAGAATAATATGTCCGGCCATGAGGCTTTGAACTATTGGGGGAATAAGCTGCGGCAGGGCAGCAAGCTGATACAGAATATTCCTATGCTGAAACAGCTGTCTGAGGAGTTGGCGGAAAGAGCTCAGCGGTTGGATAATAAGGGCTTTATGGTAACTCTCTTTGGTGCCTTTAGTGCAGGTAAATCCTCCTTTGCTAATTCTCTGTTGGGGGAGGGATTGTTGCCTGTATCGCCAAATCCTACTACGGCGGCTATTAATAAGATTTGTCCTGTGGATGAAAACCATCCTCATGGTACTGTGGTGGTAAAGCTAAAGGATGAGGCCATGCTGTTGGCTGATGTTAACCGTGCTCTGGGAGCCTTTGAACTACAGGGAAGCAGTATAGCTGAGGCGGAGAAGCAGGCTGGGATAGCCTTAGAGGATGATAGCAATGATCGTCAGCGGGAAAAATCCTTCCTGAGAGCTTTTCTTAAGGGATTGTCAAAGGCTTCCTCCCATCTGGGACAGGAGATTTGGTGTCAGCTAGAGGATTTCGGGGCTTATGCTGCCCAGGAGGAAAAATCCTGCTTTGTGGATTGGCTGGAGGTTTATTATGATTGTCAGCTAACCAGATTGGGAATTACTCTGGTGGATACGCCGGGAGCGGATTCCATTAATGCCCGTCATACCAATTTGTCCTTTAACTATATTCGTCAATCTGATGTGGTGTTATTTGTTACTTATTACAACCATGCTTTTAGCCGGGCGGATAGAGAATTTTTGATTCAGCTGGGCCGTGTGAAGGATTCCTTTGCCTTGGATAAGATGTTCTTTATCGTCAATGCCATTGATTTGGCGGAGAATCAGCAGGAAGCCCAGGGGGTAATAGACTATGTGGCGGACCAGCTTCGGAAATTCGGAGTAGGTCAGCCAAGAATGTTTGGTTTGTCCAGTCAGGAAATTCTGAAAAGCAAGGCGGCGGGACAGACACAGGGCTTTGCCTTTGAGGATGCCTTTTACAATTTTGTTTTCCATGAGCTGACAGATATTGCGGTAAATGCTGCGGCTGGTGAGTACAAACTAGCTCAGGAGCGTCTGCAGGAGCTTATTACTCTAAGTCAGGGGAATGCTGAGGAAAAACAGCAGCGCCGTCTGGAACTGGAGGAGCAGCAGAAAAAGGCTGATGGGATACTGGCTGGGTTGGATAATGGTGAAATGGAGAAGCGCCAGCAGCAGGAACTGCAGGAGCTGATATATTATGTTAATCAGCGGGTGTTTATTCGCTATATGGATTTCTATCGGGAGTCCTTTAATCCTGCTACCTTGCAGAAAAAGGGCAATAATAGCAAAATGCTGGCCAAGGCTCTAGGGGAGCTTCTCAACAGCATGGGCTTTGACTTTGCTCAGGAGCTGCGGGCAACCAGTCTGCGGTTGGAAAAATTCCTCCAGAAGCAAGGTGTGAAGCTGCAGCAGCAGATAAATGACAAATTGCGAGAAATCAGCGGAGAACTGCCTCTTTCTCTGCAGGATGTTTCTTATAGCTGTGATTTGGAGTTTGTTACAGCTTTTCAGCAGGCAGAGGGTAAATATTTCCAATCTGCTTTGGCGATCTATAAAAATCCTAAAGCCTTCTTTGAAGGGGGAGGTAGTCGGGAAATGGCTGATGCCTTGGAGAAGCTTTTGCATCCACTGGCTGATAAGTATCTGGCTCAGCAACAGGAAATGCTGGCTCAGGAAATGAGCCGAGGGGTAGAGATGGTTTTCGACCAGGTAAAGGAGCGTTTCCAGAACCGTTTGGCAGAGAATTTTGTCGCCAGCAAAGCTGCCCTGGAAGGAGATGTGCCGGTAGAAATATTGCTGGATATTCAGAAGCAATTAGTGTGATGGAATGTCCGTATTTCTCTTGTGAGGAAGATTGTGACATTGCATAGTGTAGGGCTGTAGTGCCTAAGGAGTGAAGTGATTATGAAATTTGAATTTAGCAAATGGCAGGGTACAGGTAATGATTTTGTAATGGCAGATTGCTTGAAGAATCCTGCTTATATAGCTACGGTGGATTGGGCCAAGGAAATCTGTGACCGTCACTACGGTATTGGGGCGGATGGCATTTTATTGGTGCTGCCTTCTGATAAGGCGGATATTCGTATGCGGATTATTAATGCTGATGGCAGTGAGGCAGAGATGTGCGGTAACGGTATTCGCTGTTTTGCCCGCTATGTTTATGAAATGGGTTATGTGAAAAGCGATGAGTTTACGGTGGAAACCGGGGCCGGGATTCTAGTGCCAAAAATCATTAAGGAAAATAATGTCATTGCCATGATTCAGGTGGATATGGGAGAGCCTATTCTGGAGGGAGATAAAATCCCTGTGACTGGCTACGGCATGAACCGTGTCATAAATGAGGATATTCAGGTGGAGGGACAGAATTTCAAAATGACCTGTGTATCTATGGGCAACCCTCATTGTGTGGTGTTTGTAGAGGATGCAGAGAATTTCCCTATTTTTGAAATTGGTCATTCCTTTGAGATTCACGAGAAATTCCCTCGCAAGACTAATACGGAATTTGTGCAGGTTTTGGATCGTCAGCATCTGCGCATGAGAGTATGGGAGCGGGGGGCAGCAGTTACCTTGGCTTGCGGTACTGGCTCCTGTGCAACCTTGACAGCAGCGGTGCTGAATGATTTGGCGGATCGCCGGGCGGAAATCCAACTAGATGGCGGCAAGCTGGTGGTGGAATGGGCTCAGGATAATCATCTGTACATGACAGGCCCGGCTCTGGAGGTTTATACCGGCACCTACGAAATCAAGGATTAAGCAGGGTTTTTCTTTTGTAAGTTGAATGTTACTGTTATTTAGTGATATAATAGATAGGCTAAATTTTGTAAAGAAGAGGATTTATTCATGATTAAAAGTATGACTGGCTTTGGGGCCGGGGATGCCGAAACTGCTGATTTCAAGGTTCATATTGAAGTAAAGGCTGTAAACCAGCGGTTTTTGGAAACCAATTATCATATGCCATATAGCATGAATATGTTTGAGAATCAGCTTACCAAGAAGATTAAGGAATATGCTTCCAGAGGCAAGCTGGATATCAACATACGTTTTCAGGACTTGCGTGATAAGGCCATAACCGTAAAGGTTGACAAGGGCTTGGTTGCTGCCTATGGTCAGGCATTGCAGGAGATTAGCAGTCAGTTGGAGCTGTCTGCCCCAGTAACTGCGGCTCAGATTGCCAGCTATCCTGATGTATTGAAGCTGAATGAGGAAAATGCTGATTTGGAGGCTGCTCAGCCGGTATTGATGCAGGCTATGGAGCAGGCCTTGGAAAGCTTTGTAGCTATGCGAGAGGCTGAGGGACAGAATATCCAGAGGGATTTGCTGGCCAGGATTGATACTTTGGAGAATTTTGTCGGGGAGCTGGAGAAGCTGGCTCCTGAGATTGTAGCTGCTTATCGTCAGCGTTTGGAAAATCTCCTTAGGGAATATCTGGCTAAGGAGGATATTGAGGAAAGCAGAATTATTCAGGAGGTAGCTCTCTTTACTGACAAGGTGAACTACACTGAGGAAACAGTACGGCTGAGAAGTCATTTTGATCAGTTCCGCCAGATTATTACTGCTGGTGAGCCAGTAGGCCGGAAGCTGGATTTTTTGATTCAGGAAATGAATCGGGAAATCAATACGGTAGCCTCTAAGGCAAATTCTGCCGGGGCAGCACAGTTTGTGGTAGATGTTAAAAGCGAAATTGAGAAAATCAGAGAACAGATTCAGAATATTGAATAGTCAAGGGAGGTTCTGCCAATGGAAATTAAGCTGCTGAATATAGGTTTTGGCAATGTGGTTTCAGCCAATCGCATTGTGGCTATAGTTAGTCCCGAATCCGCCCCTATCAAGCGTTTGGTGCAGGATGCCAGGGACAGGTGTCAGCTGATTGATGCTACCTATGGCAGACGCACCAGGGCAGTGGTTATTACGGATAGCGGCTATATTATTCTTTCTGCTGTCCAGCCTGATACTATGTCCCATCGTATGACTGAGGAGGCCTGAGCGTATGCGTAAAGGATTATTAATATTGATTTCCGGTCCTTCCGGTACCGGCAAGGGAACTGTCTGTGATTTGCTGCGACAAAAGCATCCAGAGATTTCCTATTCCATATCTGCCACTACACGTCAGCCAAGACCGGGAGAGCAGGATGGCGTAAATTATTATTTTTACACCAAGGAAAAATTTCGGGAAATGATTGACCAGGGACAGCTGCTGGAATGGGCAGAGGTTTATGGCAATTTTTATGGTACTCCCAAGCAGAAGGTGCTGGATAGATTAGACGCTGGGGAGGATATTCTGCTGGAGATAGATACCCAGGGTGCCTTGAATGTAATGAAGGTTATGCCAGAGGGATTGTTTATCTTCCTGCTGCCTCCTTCTCTGGAGGAACTGGCTGCCCGCCTCAAAGGCAGAGGCACTGAAACAGAGGAAAGCCTGCACCGTCGTTTAGGGGCTGCTGTAGATGAAATCAAGCTGGCCACTAAATATCGTTATGTGGTAGTAAATGACAAGGTTGAGGATGCTGAGGAAACTATTGCCAATATTATTGAGGCAGAGCATCATCGCAGTGATTTGAATGAAAGCCTGCTGGCAAAGCTGCAGGTGTGGAAGGAGAATAAATAATGAGCAAAAACACCATTACCAATATTGTAACCCCAAATCTGGATCAGCTGACTCCATTGGTAGACAGCCGCTACACACTGGTAACCTTGGCTGCCAAGAGAGCTCGCGATATTATGGATAACAGCCATCCTGTTACTGCGGATAGAACTTCTACCCGTGATGTAACCAACGCTATGGAGGAGATTTACGAGGGCAAAATTACCTACAAGCGTCTGAATAGCGGCATTAAATAATCATAGGACAGTGTTATGCTAAAAGATAAAAATATTATTTTGGGTGTAACTGGCGGTATTGCCGCCTACAAATGTGTGGATCTGGTTAGCCGTCTGCGGAAGCAGGGGGCTAATGTGCATGTGATTCTCACCAAGGGTGCCCAGAATTTTGTTACAGAAACTGCTATGCGGGAAATCAGCGGTAATCCTGTTGTAACCTCCATGTGGCAGGAAATACAGCAGTATGATGTGGAGCATATTGCCTTGGCTCAGCTGGCTGATGTGGTGCTGGTGGCTCCGGCAACAGCTAATGTTATTGCCAAATGTGCCTGTGGCATGGCAGATGATATGCTGACTACCACCTTGCTGGCTACTAAGGCTCCAGTGTTTTTTGCACCGGCTATGAACACCAATATGTATGAAAACTCTATAACCCAGCAGAATCTTCATACTCTGCAGGAAAGGGGCTGTCATATTATAGATCCAGCTGCAGGCCATTTGGCTTGTGGTACTAGTGGTGTAGGCAGAATGCCTGAGCCACAGGAATTGGTGGAAATATTGGCAGATTTCTTTGCTACAGGCAAGGAACTTGCTGAGTCAGATGAGGTTGATTCTCTCCAGCATCTGGCTGAGGAGTTGGACTTTAGCGGTCTAAATATTCTGGTAACAGCTGCTGGTACTAGAGAGCCAATAGATCCTGTTAGGTATATTGGCAATCGTTCCAGCGGCAAAATGGGCTATGCCATTGCTGAGGCAGCTAGAGATTTGGGGGCCAATGTAACCCTTATTTCCGGCCCATCTGCTTTGACACCTTTGGCTGGAGTAAATTTCTTTAAGGTGGAATCTGCTAGAGATATGCGTCGTCTGGTACTGGAAAACTTCCCAGAAAGCCAGATTGTGATTAAGGCTGCTGCGGTGGCAGATTACCGGGTAAAGAATGTAGCGGATCATAAGATAAAAAAGAATGATGAGGAATTGACTCTGGTTTTGGAGAAAAATCCTGATATTCTGAAAGAGCTGGGCCAGAAAAAGCAAAAGGGCCAGGTATTGGTGGGCTTTGCTGCAGAAACCCAGAATCTGATTCAGTATGCCCAAAGCAAGCTGGAAAAGAAAAATCTGGATATGATTGTGGCTAATGATGTATCTAAGCCTCAGGCAGGCTTTAATGTGGATACTAATCTTATCAAGCTTTTGAAGCGGGATGGCTCCATTGAGGAGCTGCCTTTGATGAGCAAGAAGGATTTAGCTTATATTATTCTAAACCATGTTATGAAAATCTATCGGCAGCATAATTAAAATATAGTTAAGTGTCAATCAGCAAGGACAGAATAATGTTCTTGCTGATTTTTTCTTAAAAATGTATAAATGTCCTTGACCAATAGATGTTTTTGCCGTATAATGACATTGCTGACATTTCCTAGGAAGCCATTAGGATTTATCCAAAGACTGATGGTGGAGGAATCTCTGGAGAATCCCATAGGCTTGCAGACAGGCAAAACCTGCAACAGAATGGGTACCGAAGGTGCAAGATTGTGTGACGGTGCTGTGCCGTAACCTTTCGAATCTCTCAGGTAAAAAGACAGAGCTAATGGTGATGCGATGATTTATTTACATTGTGTGGCTTTTGGTCCTGTACTCCAGGGTGCTTTCCATGTATGTGGAAGCACCTATTTTTGTGCAATTATTTTTATGCTAAATGGAGGTAGGTTATTTTGATGTTTAATGATTTGTTGCCAGTGGTGCAGACTATTAATGCCTGTTTGTCTGACTACATTTTGGTGTTCCTGTTGATGGGTGTAGGTCTTTTCTACAGTATCCGTACCAGATTTGTCCAGATTCGCTGCTTTGGTGAAGGACTGCGGAGAGTATTTGGTAATTTTTCCATTAACGGTAAGGCCAAGGAAGGCCAGATGAGTTCCTTCCAGGCTTTGGCTACTGCTATTGCTGCTCAGGTTGGTACTGGTAATATCGTAGGTGCCTGCGGTGCAATTTTGACTGGTGGTCCTGGTGCTATTTTCTGGATGTGGATTATTGCTTTCTTTGGTATGGCTACCATTTACGCCGAGGCTGTACTGGCTCAGGTTACACGGGTTAAGCAGCCTAATGGAACCTATCATGGTGGTCCTGTTTACTATATTCACAAGGCGTTCCCTGGTACCTTGGGCCGTGTGCTGGCAGTATTCTTTGCGGTAGCTATTACCTTGGCTCTGGGCTTTATGGGTTGTATGGTACAGTCCAATTCCATTGGTGAAACCAGCTCCCTGGCTTTTGGTGTTCCTGCTTGGGGTGTAGGTCTTGTAATTGCCACATTGTCCGGTTTTGTTTTCCTGGGTGGCGTAAAGCGTATTGCAGCTATTACTGAGAAGCTGGTACCTTTGATGGCTCTTCTCTATATTGCTGGTTCCTTGACCATGCTTCTCATGAATGTGGAGCATCTTGTTGAAGCTTTTGGTATGATTTTCTATTATGCTTTTAATCCAGAGGCAATTATCGGCGGTAGCTGGGGTGCAGCTTTGAAAACTGCTATTAGCCAGGGTGCTAAGCGAGGCCTGTTCTCCAATGAGGCAGGTATGGGTTCCACTCCTCATGCTCACGCTTTGGCTCATGTAAAGCAGCCTCATGATCAGGGTGTTATTGCTATGGTAGGCGTATTCATTGATACTTTCGTAGTTCTTACTTTGACTGCTCTGGTGGTTATTTCCGGCTTGTACACCGATGGTGGCGTACTGGCTTCCGGTGCTGCTGAGGGTGTTAGCAAGACTAATATGGCTCAGTTAGCCTTTACAACTGTTTTTGGTCATGGCGTAGCCAGTGTTTTCGTAGCAGTTAGCTTGTTGTTCTTTGCCTTTTCCACTATTCTCAGTTGGAATCTCTTTGCCAAGATTAATGTGACTTATCTCTTTGGTGCCAAGGCTGCCAAGGTATTCTCCTGCATGGCTGTAGTATTTGTATTCCTTGGTTCCTGCCTTTCCAACGATTTGGTATGGGAGCTGGCAGATATGTTCAACAATCTCATGGTAATACCAAATGCTTTGGCTCTCTTTGCTCTTAGCGCGGTAGTTGTGAAAGAGCTGAAGGGCTGATAATTATATAGTTTCATAACACATGGGATTTAATGAAATTTGGTCGACAGAGATAGAAATGTCTCTGTCGATTTTTTTGTGAACAAGGCAGCATTTTGTAAACTGTTCTTGTAGCAAAAGTTCCAATATGATATTATAGAAATAGTGTAAAATAATGGGATTTAGGAAAACATGTGAAAAGGAGGGTTGCCAGGTGGATGGATTTATTAATCTGTTGAAACCACCAGGAATGACCTCTCATGATGCTGTAGGATATGTGCGGAGACAGCTGGGAGAGAAAAAAATTGGACATGCAGGTACTCTTGATCCTGGTGCAGCAGGAGTATTGCCCATTGCCGTAGGCAAGGCCACTAGGCTGATAGAGTATTTGGACGGAGTGGAGAAGTCCTATAGGGCAGAGCTTTTATTTGGCTATGCTACGGATAGCGGTGATGATAGCGGCCAGGTGTTAGAGCAGGCAGACAGTTTTGTGATGCCCACAAAGGAAAAGCTTTTGGAGGCTTTTCAGCATTTTACTGGTAGTATTACTCAGATACCGCCAGCTCATTCTGCCATTAAGATAAAGGGACGACGGGCCTGTGATTTGCTGCGGGAGGGCCAGAAGGTAGATATTCCTGCCAGACAGGTGCAGATTCATGGCATAAAATTAATGCATATAGGGCAGCGCCATATTGTTTTTGACGTGGAATGCTCCAAGGGTACATATATCCGCAGTCTTTGTACCGATTTGGGCAGTTGGCTGGGGATACCTGCCACCATGTCTTTTTTGGTGCGGCGTGGCGTAGGTAAATTTGCTTTGGAGGATACTGTTTCCATAGAGGAGCTGGCGGAGTTGAAGGCTGAGGCTCTACTGCCTATGGATGGGTATTTGGAGCATATTATGGCTTATGATTTGCCAGAGGACAGATTAAAGGCTTTTACTAATGGCTTATTGACACATGACAGGCAATTTATAGCGCGTTATCAGGTGACGGAGAATGTACCCCTTCGGGTATATTGCCAGGATAATTTTGCGGGCATGGGGCATTTTGATGTGTCTCAGCAGGCTATTTTGCCTGATAAGGTGATTATTCGCTAGTTGGTTGCTTTTGTTATTTTATTTTTGCTATAATATAGCCAAAAGAGGAGTTTTTGTATACATGGACATGGAAATATACATTTTTGTTGCTGTAACAGGTTTTGTGGCAGCTTTTATTGATGCAGCTGCCGGCGGTGGTGGTATGATATCTTTGCCAGCCTTGATGCTGACGGGAATTTCTCCCCTGCAGGCTCTTGGTACTAACAAGATGGCTGCTGTTATGGGAGCCTGTACCAGCTTTATTACCTTTGTGCGTTCAGGCAAGATGGATGTACAGCTTATCAAGAAGTTGTTTCCACTTTCTTTAATCGGTTCTGTGCTGGGTGTATTGGCTGTAAAGCAAGTGCCTTCGGAGTTTCTTCGCCCATTGATTGTAGTCTTGCTAATAGTGGTGGTGCTTTATAGTATTTTAAAGAAGGATTGGGACAAGGATACCCAGCCTGGCAAGCTGACTGGCAAAATGTTGGCTTTAAGCATGGCAGCTGCCTTGGCTATGGGGTTTTATGATGGCTTTTTTGGACCAGGTACTGGTTCTTTGCTGTTGTTTATCTTTTGTATGCTGGGTTTTGATTTTATCAGTGCTACAGCCAATACCAAGGCTTTGAATTTTGCCAGCAATCTTTCGGCAACTATTTTCTTTGGTTTGTCCGGCATGATTAATTTTGAAATGGGTATTTTCATGGGTATAACCATGATTTTTGGTGCCTATTGTGGTGCCAGATTTGCCATTACCAAGGGTGTAACCTATGTGCGGCCTATGTTTATAGTGGTTACTACTATCTTAATCGGCAAACAGCTGCTGAGCCTTATTGGTTAAATTTGCAGGGCAGCATATTATATTGAGGGGCGTGAGATCAGATTGGAAGATAAATTGAAATTGTATGGGTTTAACAACCTGACCAAATCCCTTAGCTTTAATATCTATGATATTTGCTACGCTAAGACATCCCGTGAACAGCAGGATTATATAAAATATATTGATGCACAATATAATTCAGAGCGCTTGACCAAAATTCTTTACCGGGTAACGGAAATGATAGGGGCCAAGGTTCTTAGTGTGTCCAAACAGGATTATGATCCCCAGGGTGCTAGTGTAACCTTTCTCATAGCCGAGGAGGCAGCTGTTACCTCTGGTAAGAAAAAGCCTTTAAACTGTGCAGAGGTACTGCAGGAAGGCCAGATTGTTCCAGATGTATTGCAAAGCGACACGGTGGTGGCTCATTTGGACAAGAGTCATGTTACAGTTCATACATATCCGGAGTTTCATCCAGAGACCAGTATTGCTACTTTTAGAGTGGATATTGATGTAGCTACCTGTGGAGAGATTACTCCGCTAAAAACTTTGGACTACCTTATTGGTATGTTTGATTCAGATATTATTACTATGGACTATCGGGTGCGGGGCTTTACCAGAAATATGGCTGGCCGCAAGCTGTTTATGGATCATAAGATTACTTCTATCCAGAATTTTATTAAGCAGGAAACTTTGGATAAATATGATGCTGTGGATATCAATATCTATCAGGCTAATCTATTTCACACCAAGATGCTGATTAAGGAGCTGGACCTGAAAAATTATTTGTTTAATACAGATATATACGAGATTCCTCCCAAGACAAGATTGGATATTCATAACAGCCTGCGTCGGGAAATGATTGAAATCTACAGTGGCAGTAATATCTTCAGCTAAGATTCTGTTTTAGGGGGCAGAATCGTTTTTTGCTGGAATTTGTTATGCTATACAGGGGGAATATAAAAAATGAAATATATCTCACAGGAAAATGCTCCTATTCTGGAGGCGCTGGAAAGGATGAAAATTGCCAGATTGGTGCCCTTTGACGTGCCAGGTCACAAACGGGGCCGGGGCAATCCGGAGCTTACTAAGTTTCTGGGGGAGCAGTGTCTGTCTGTGGATGTAAATTCAATGAAAATGCTGGATAATCTTTGCCATCCTGTTTCGGTTATTAAGGAGGCAGAGGAGCTGGCAGCAGAGGCTTTTGGGGCAGCCCATGCTTTTTTTATGGTGGGAGGAACTACCTCTGCGGTGCAGGCTATGGTTATGTCTGCCTGCAAGCAGGGGGATAAGATTATTATGCCTCGCAACGTACACCGCAGTGCTATTAATGCTCTGATACTTTGTGGTGCTGTGCCAATATATGTAAATCCTCAAATGGATCCTACCTTGGGAATTTCCTTGGGTATGAGTGTATCTGATGTGGAGCGGGCTATTAAGGAGAATCCTGATGCCAAGGCTGTTCTGGTGAATAATCCTACCTATTATGGCATTTGTTCTGATATAAAATCAATTGCCAAGCTGGCTCATGAGCATGGAATGCTGCTTTTGGCAGATGAGGCTCATGGCTCTCATTTGTATTTTAGTGATAAGCTGCCAGTGGCCGCTATGCATGCCGGGGCAGATATGGCCGCCATCTCCATGCACAAATCCGGAGGCTCTTTGACTCAGAGCTCAATTTTGTTGATAGGGGATAGGGTATCCCAGGGCTATGTTCATCAGATTATTAATCTGACTCAAACTACCAGTGCATCTTATTTGCTTATGGTAAGTCTGGATATTTCCCGTCGCAACATGGCGCTTAGAGGCAAGGCACTGGTGGACAAAATCATTGCTCAGGTGCAGTATGCTAGGGATGAAATCAACACCATTGGGGATTATTATGCCTATTCCTCAGAGCTGATAAATGGGGACTCCATATTTGACTTTGATATTACCAAGCTGGCTATATATACCCGCTCTATTGGTTTGGCGGGAGTAGAGGTTTATGACCTGCTGCGGGATGAATATGATATTCAGACTGAATTTGGTGATATTGCTAATCTTTTGGCCTATGTGTCTGTTGGGGATAGGGAAAAGGATATTGAAAGACTGGTTTCTGCTCTGGCGGAAATTCGGCGTAATTATCGTCAAACCGGTCGTGAAATGATGAAGGCTGAGTATATCAGCCCACAGGTTGTATGCGGTCCTCAGGAAGCTTTTTATGGGGAGAAGGAATCTCTGCCTTTGTATGATACCTCGGGCAGGGTTTGCAGTGAGTTTGTCATGTGCTATCCACCGGGGATACCTATTTTGGCACCGGGAGAGCGAATCACAGAGGAAATTCTTCGCTATATCCGTTATGCCCGCAAAAAGGGCTGCCAAATGACAGGTCCGGAGGATATGGAGCTAAAACAGCTAAATGTTTTGACTCATATCTAGTGGCAGCATAGAAAATATTTGTCATAGTTTTAGGGTGAACAATAGTGAGAGGAGAGTGACTGGCATGCTCTGGTTTACAGAACAGCATACTCCTAATGTGAGATTTTCTATCAAGGTTGATCGTCAGCTTTTTAGTGAGCAAAGTGAATTCCAGCGTATTGATGTATTTGAATCAGAGGAATTTGGCCGGGTTTTGACCTTGGACGGCTATTTGATGCTTACGGAAAAGGATGAGTTTATCTATCATGAAATGATTGCCCATGTTCCTATGTGTGTACATCCCCAAGCCAAAAATGTGTTGGTTATTGGTGGTGGCGATGGCGGCACAGTAAGGGAACTTTGCAAATATAAAACTATTGAAAAAATAGATTTGGTAGAGATTGATGAGCGGGTAGTGGATATCAGCAAGCTGTATCTGCCAAAGGTGGCTTGTGCCTTGGAAGATCCTAGGGTTCATTGCTATTATGAGGATGGCCTGAAATTTATTCGCCATGTGGAGGACGAATATGATTTGATTATTGTGGATTCCACAGATCCTTTTGGTCCTGGTGAGGGGTTATTTACCAAGGAGTTTTATGGCAATTGCTTTAAGGCTCTCCATGAGGATGGCATTATGGTTAATCAGCATGAAAGTCCTTTTTATCAGGAGGATGCCTATGCTATGCAGCGCGCCCATAAGAGAATATGTCATTCCTTCCCTATAAGCAGGGTATATCAGGTGCATATTCCTACCTATCCTTCGGGACACTGGCTTTTTGGCTTTGCTTCCAGAAAATATCATCCTGTAAAGGAAGTAAATTGGCAGGCTTGGAAGGATTTGCGGATTCGTTGCCGGTACTATAATTGTCCGTTGCATGCAGGCTCCTTTGCTCTGCCAAATTATGTGGAGGAATTGTTAAGAGATGTTGAAGACTAATGTAGAAACCTTTTTGGGGTGTGAATCCCCTTGGGAGGAAGCCAGAATCGTTATTTATGGTGCTCCCTTTGATTCTACCACCTCTTTTCGTCCCGGTACCAGATTTGCCAGCCGTACCATGCGGGGGGAATCTTATGGACTGGAAACCTATAGTCCCTATCAGGATTTGGATTTAGAGGATGCTGCTATTATGGATAGCGGTGATTTGGAGCTGTGTTTTGGCAATACAGAGATGGCTCTTAAGGATATTGAGGCTAGGGCAGATGAGATTGTATCTGCTGGCAAGCTGCCTTTTATGATTGGCGGTGAGCATTTGGTAACCTTGGGAGCTGTAAGGGCTGTCCAGAAAAAGTATCCTGATTTGCATATTTTACATTTTGATGCTCATACAGATTTACGCCAGGAATATCTTGGTGCAGAGCTGTCCCATGCTACTGTGCTGCGCCGTATTTGGGATTTGGTGGGAGATAATCGTATTTGGCAGCTGGGAATCCGCAGCGGTATGCGGGAGGAATTTCAGTGGGCCAAGGAGCATACCAATTTGCGTCCTTTTGATTTGCAGGCTATGCCAGAGGCATTAGCTGCTTTGCAGGGGAAGCCGGTTTATTTTACCATTGATTTGGATGTTATGGACCCATCTGTATTTCCGGGAACAGGTACGCCGGAATATGGCGGTGTGTCCTTTAAGGAGCTGTTGGAAGCAGCCTTGGCTGGCTGTGGCCTGAATGTAGTAGGCTGTGATTTGGTGGAACTTTCTCCTGCCTATGATCAGAGCGGTGCTTCTACAGCCGCGGCCTTAAAGATTATGCGGGAAATGCTTTTGAAATTAGAGGCTCCTTTTATTCAGGGACCAATAAATGTTTAATAAATAAAATTATTTGGAGGTATAAATATGGGAAAAGCTTTAATTATCGGTTGTGGCGGTGTGGCCAGCGTAGCCATTCACAAATGTGTGCAGAATAGCGATGTTTTCGATGAAATTTGCATTGCCAGCCGTACTGTTAGCAAATGTGATGCTTTGAAGGAAAAGCTTTCTGGTGGCAAATGCAAGATTACTACAGCTCAGGTAGATGCCAATAGTGTGGAGGAGCTGGTAGCTCTGATTAACAAGGTAAAGCCAGATGTAGTTTTGAATTTGGCTCTGCCATATCAGGATTTGACCATTATGGATGCCTGCCTGGAGTGCAAGGTTAGCTATGTGGATACTGCTAACTATGAGCCAGAGGATACTGCCAAGTTTGAATACAAGTGGCAGTGGGCTTATCGTGAGAAGTTTGAGAAGGCTGGTATTACTGCTCTGTTAGGCTCTGGCTTTGATCCTGGTGTTACCGGTGTATTTAGTGCTTATGCCTTGAAGCATCATTTTGATGAAATTAATTATATTGATATTCTGGATTGCAATGCAGGAGATCACGGCTATCCATTTGCTACTAATTTTAATCCAGAGATTAACATTAGAGAGGTTTCTGCTAAGGGAAGCTATTGGGAAGATGGCAAGTGGGTAGAAACAGAGCCTATGGAAATTAAGCGGGTATACAACTTCCCAGAGGTAGGTCCAAAGGATATGTATCTGCTCCATCATGAGGAATTGGAGTCCTTGGGTATCAATATTCCTGGTATTAAGAGAATTCGTTTCTTTATGACCTTTGGTGAAAGCTATCTCCGTCACCTCAAATGTCTGGAGAATGTAGGCATGACCTCTATTGAGCCAATTGAGTTTGAGGGTAAGAAGATTATTCCTTTGCAGTTCTTGAAGGCAGTATTGCCTGATCCAGCCAGCCTTGGCCCAAGAACCGTAGGTAAGACCAATATTGGCTGTATCTTCCGGGGCAAGAAGGATGGCAAGGATAAGACCTATTATCTCTACAATGTCTGCGATCATCAGGAATGCTACAAGGAGGTAGGTTCTCAGGCTGTTTCCTATACCACCGGTGTACCTGCTATGATTGGTGCTATGCTGGTAATGAACGGTACCTGGAGCAAGCCAGGCGTATATAATATTGAAGAATTTGATCCAGATCCATTTATGGATGCGCTGAATAAATGGGGATTGCCTTGGCAGGAAAGCTTCAATCCGGAGCTGGTTGACTAATGGCAGCTATGGAGAAGCAGCCTGCTTGGCTGCAGGAGGTTGCCACGCCGGCTTATGTTATTGATGAAAAGCAATTGATTCACAATTTGGAAATTCTCAAGGGAGTTCAGGATAGAACAGGCTGCAGTATTCTGTTGGCCCAAAAGGCTTTTTCCATGTATGCCTGTTATCCCTTGATTGCCAAGTATCTAAAAGGGGCTGCTGCCAGTGGTCTTTTTGAGGCTCGTCTTGCCTATGAAGAATTTCCTGGGGAGAATCATGTTTTTAATCCGGCCTTTCAGGATAAAGAATTTTCTGAGCTGTTGCAATACTGCGACCATTTTGTTTTTAATTCCGTGGCTCAGTGGAAAAAATTCCGGGAGAGAGCCTTGGCAGCTCATAAAGAATGCGGTTTGCGCATCAACCCAGAGCATTCTACTCAGGATCATGCTATCTATGATCCCTGCTCTCCTTTGTCCAGATTGGGAGCGAGAATCAGCGAAATTCAGCCAGAGGAGCTGGAGGGATTGACAGGTTTTCACTTCCATACTCTTTGTGAGCAGGGCGCAGAGCCTTTGGCAGAAACCTTGGAGGCTGTAGAGGAAAAATTTGGCAAGTATCTACCTCAGCTAAAATGGATTAATTTTGGCGGTGGACATCATATTACCAAAGAGGGGTATAATATTCCTTTATTGGAAAAATGCATCAATCGCATGCAGGAAAAATACGGTTTGAAGGTTTATTTGGAGCCTGGGGAAGCTGTGGCTCTTAATGCAGGTTTCTTGATAACAGAGGTATTGGAGCTGATAGAGGGGCCGGAACGGGAAATGCCGGTGGCCATTCTGGATGCCTCTGCTGCCTGTCATATGCCAGATGTTATTGAAATGCCTTATAGACCACCTCTTTTTAATAGTGGCGAGGAGGGTGAAAAGACATATTCCTATATGTTGGCAGGAGCCACCTGCCTAGCTGGTGATAATATAGGCATTTATTCCTTTGATAAGCCTTTGCAGTGTGGGCAGCGGCTTGTATTTGGTGATATGGCCATATATACTATGGTAAAAAATAATACATTTAATGGCATGGCGTTGCCTGATATTTACTATGTAGATAGTCAGGACAAGTTAAAGTGTATTAAGAAATTTGCTTATGAGAATTTTAAGTGTAGATTGTAAAAAAGATTTAATTTCTATGGCGAATAGGTATTAAGTCCAATTTTTGTAAATATATACAAAAATGCACATTTGATATTTACGAAAGTTGCAATTTTTTATATAATTGGAAGGTATAGGAAAATTTGCCGTATAGTTTTATGTTTGATGTAGGGAGGGGCAGCTATATGGAAAATAGGAAGGTCAGGGATGAGATTGATACATTGGTATCATTCATCCGTCAGCGGCACAAGGAATTTATGATGGCTCGTTTGCAGCCACTGGGAATCAAAACCAGCTCTAGAGGTTCTGTGCTTTATGCAGTCTTTGAAAATGAAGGTCTGGTACAGGATGATATCAGCAACAGATTGAGCATGGACAAGGCTTTTGTCACCAGAGAGCTCAATGCTCTTAGCGAAGCAGGCTTGATTCATCGGCTAAAGGATCCTCAGGATCACCGTAGAAATCATATTTTCCTTACTGAGGATGGCAGAACTGTTGGTGAGGCTATTGTGAAGATTGAGGATGATTGGGTAAATATGGTTTATAACGGCTTGTCAGTTAGGGAACTGAATGAGCTTAAGACATATGCTGAACGAATCTGTGGTAATATTCGCAATACCTGATAATAAGTATGCATCCTGGACCTGGCCAGGAAAAATAGTTGCCATGTAATAAAAATAGTGTTAAAATACATGGTACAGCGAAGAAAGAGAAAGTAATCTGTTTGCAGACTTATAGAGAGTGCCGGAAGGGTGGAACCGGAACAGTATCAAATAGATGAAGTTCGCTCTGGAGCTATTCTGGTGAAGAGATGTAGTCAGAACGTTTTCCGCGTTAGGGAGTTAATTAAGTAAAAATTAGGGTGGTACCGCGAACCGCAAGTTATTTGCCTTCGCCCCTAGCTATGGGGGCGAGGGCTTTTTTGTTGTTCTGCTCCCGGATAGATAAAGGAGGATAATATGGAAGAAAAGATTGAACAGCTGCGGCAGGAAGCTGCTCAGGCTGTAAAACAGGCAGTAAGCAGCCTTGGAGATCTGAATGACATCAGAGTCAAGTATCTGGGCAAAAAAGGGGAATTAACCAGTATCCTGAGAGGTATGGGACAGCTGTCCAAGGAGGATCGCCCTCGTATTGGTCAGATTGTTAATGAGGCTCGTCAGCAGCTGGAACAGCTGATTGCAGAGAAAAATGAAGAGCTGCGGGAGAAGGAGCTTCAGAAGCGTTTAGCAAATGAGAAGATTGACGTTACTCTGCCAGGACGCCGTGCACCTCGTGGTCATATCCATCCATTGACTATGACCTTGATGGAAATCAAAAATATCTTTATGAAGATGGGCTTTACTGTGGAAGTAGGCCCAGAAATCGAGAAGGAGTATTATAACTTTGAGGCATTGAACCTGCCTAAGGATCATCCAGCTCGGGATATGCAGGATTCTTTCTATATTAATGAAGATATTCTCATGCGTTCCCAGACCTCTCCTGTACAGGCTAGAACTATGGAGGCTCATGAGCCTAATAGTCCAATCCGTATGATTGCTCCTGGTCGTGTATATCGTCGTGATGATTATGATGCTACCCATTCTCCAATGTTTACCCAGATTGAGGGTATGGTTATTGATAAGGGCATCAGTCTGGCTGATTTGAAGGGCACTTTGGAGAACTTCCTAAAGCAGATTTTCAATGACAAGGTAAAGGTGCGTTTCCGTCCAAGCTTCTTCCCATTTACTGAGCCTAGTGCTGAGGTAGATATTTCCTGCGTTATGTGTCAGGGTAAGGGCTGCCGTGTCTGCAAGGGTACTGGCTGGCTGGAGATTCTTGGCTCTGGTATGATTCATCCAAATGTATTAAGAATGAGTGGCTATGATCCTGAAAAGGTTAGTGGCTTTGCCTTTGGCCTTGGTGTAGAGCGTATTGCTATGCTGCGTTATGGTATTGAGGATCTGCGTTTGTTCTATGACAACGATTTGAGATTCTTGAAGCAGTTCTGGTAATAGGGAGGATTGAGAAAATGCAGGTATCTATAAAATGGCTTCATGATTATATAGATTTCACAGAAACCGCCGAGGAATTGGCTGATAAGCTGACTATGGCCGGGATTCCTGTGGAAAATGTTATTCGTGCCGATGAAGGACTGGAAAAGGTTGTTACCGGCAAGGTAGAAAATATCGTTCCTCATCCAGATTCTGATCATATGTTTATTACCACCATGAATGTAGGTGGAGCTGAGCCTGTACAGATTGTTACTGGTGCTCAGAATGTTCATCAGGATGATATTGTTCCTGTAGCAATGGTAGGTGCTAAGCTGCCAACAGGACAGAAGATATCCAAGGGCAAGCTTCGTGGTGTACCATCTAATGGCATGCTGTGTTCTGCCGATGAGTTGAAGCTGGACACCACCAATATGACAGAAGAGCAGCTAAACGGCATTTATATTCTGCCAAAGGATACTCCAGTTGGTGTAGCAGTTACAGAGGTTCTTGGCCTGGATGATGTGGTTTTGGAATTTGAGCTGACAGCTAACAGAGGGGATTGCTTTAGTGTCTTTGGTCTGATTCGCGAGGTGGCTATTCTTACTGGCAATGAGCCAAAGTGGCCAGAAATCAAGGTTAATGAGGATGATGCTGCCAAGGCTGCTGATATGATTAAAATCGGCATTGAGGCTCATGATCTGTGCAGCCGCTTCTCCGGTCGTGTATTGAAAAATGTAAAAATTGGTCCTTCTCCAAAGTGGATGCAGCAGCGTTTGGATGGTGCTGGTATCCGTGCTATCAATAATGTAGTTGATGTTACCAATTTCGTTATGGTAGAGCTGGGGCAGCCTATGCATGCTTATGATTATGATGAAATTGCTGGTCATAGTCTGGTAGCCCGCAAGGCTGTAGCAGGGGAAAACCTGCATACTCTGGATGATTCCCAGCGTTTGGCCAAGGGTACAGAACTGGTTATTGCTGATGCTGAAAAGGCAGCTGGCTTGGCTGGTGTTATGGGTGGCTTGGAAACTGAGGTTACTGAGAAAACTACCACTATTGTACTGGAAGCAGCTTGCTTTAATGGCCCTAGCATCCGTCGTACATCCAGAGGCTGCGGTCTGCATTCTGAGGCATCTGGACGATTTGAGCGTGGCACCGATGTAACAGGTACTATTCGTGCCCTGGATAGAGCAGCCCAACTGCTGCAGGATATGGGGGCTTGTACTGTAACTCAGGGTGTGGTAGATGTATATCCAACAACTAAGGAGCCTGTTCATGTAAAATTCACTCCTGAGCAGATTAACAATCGTTTGGGAACTGATTTGCCAGCAGAGAAAATGATTGATATTCTGGAGAAGCTTTATTTCAAGGTTTCTGAGGCTGGTAATGGTGTATATAGTGTAGAAGTACCATCTTGGCGCAATGATGTAACCTTTATGGAGGATCTCTCTGAGGAAATAGCTCGCATCTACGGCTTTGACAATATTCATTCTACTACGCCACGAGGCAATGTTACTCAGGGTGGCCAGAAGCCTGCCCAGATTTTTGAGGACAGATTGAAGCTGACTTTGAGCCATATGGGCCTTAGCGAGGAGGTTTCCTTCAGCTTTACTAACCCTGATATCTTTGACAAGATGGAAATACCACAGGAAAGCTATCTTCGCAAGGCTATTCCTATTATGAATCCACTGACTGATGAATTCCCATTGGTGCGTACTACTCTGTTAGGCAGCATTTTGGAAAATGCAGTTCGCAATCTGTCCCGCAAGAACGAGGATATTAAGATTTTTGATGTAGCGCCTGTATTTTATCCAAAGGCTCTGCCGTTGACTGAACTGCCAAGAGAGGTTGTAAAGGTAGCTGGCTTTATGACAGGTCGTCGCAATCCTGTAGGCTGGAGCAATGACAGCGATATGATTGATTTCTATGATGCCAAGGGTATTGTAGAGGATTTGTTGGAGATTCTCTCCATCAAACGTTATCAGGTAGAGGCAGGAGAATATACTGCTATGCATCCTGGTAAGACAGCTCTCTTCAAGAAGGGCAAGGAGGTAATCGCTGCTGTAGGTGAACTGCATCCAAAGGTGGCTGAGAACTTTGGTATTACCAAAAAGGCTTATATCTTTGAGATGGATCTTCTGACCTTGATGAAGTATAAATCCGAAAAGACCAAGACAGAGGCTCTGCCTAAATATCCTGGTATTTGTCGGGATCTGGCTATGCTGGTGGATGAAAATGTCAGCGCAGCTGAGATTGAGCGCGCTATTGCCCAAAATGGCGGTGAGTACTTTACGGATGTTACTCTCTTTGATGTATATCAGGGCAAGCAGGTGGCAGCAGGTAAGAAGTCTATGGCCTTCAATATTCAGTTCCAGTCCAATGATAAGACCTTGACTGATGCTGATGCAGATCAGGGCTTTAAGCAGATTCTGGAGGCTGTAAAGAAGGAGTTTGACGCAGAGCTGAGAGGTTGATTCCTATGGCAAAAAAAGCAGAAGTAGTCATCCTTGGTAATCGTTATAAGCTGACCACTGATAGGGATGAAGAAGGCTGGCTGGAAAAGCTGGCTGAGGATTTTAATGGGAGAGTGGATAAAATCGCCGGCGGCAGTCGGCGATTCAATCCCCTAAATGTCAGCATCCTTATTGGCCTCCAGTTGGAAGAGGAAATGTACAATCTGAAGCAGGAGGCGCGTCAGGCTTATGAAAGAATCAAGCAGCAGCACGAAGATATTGTCAAACAGCAAAAGACTCAAAGTGAAAAGCTGTTAGCTGAACAAAAGGCTGAATACGAGGCCAAACTGCTAAAGGAGCGCAAATCCTATGAGGCAAGGATGTCAGCCCAAAGTTCTCAGTATAGCAGCTCTATGCAGGAACTGCGGGACAGACACGCCCAGGAAATAACCAGACAGCAGCAGGAGCATGCGGCTGATATGGCTAATCTAAAGTCTAGTCAGGAAGCAGCCCTGACAGAACTGCAGGCGTCCAAGGAACGGCAGGTTACAGCTCTGCAGAATGAGCTGAATAGCAAGTCCTCTCAACAGGCAGATGCCTTGAAGGAATTGCAGGCGAAATATGATAAGCTGCAAAAGGACTATGATGAATTAATGGAGCTGCTGGAGGATGCCTAGTAAGCTGCAATCTGGAGAAGTGGTTGCAGTGCTTCCCAAACCATCAGGTTGCAGTATAGTAAAGTAATATAAAAAGACCATTGTGGCAACTGTAATGTTTAGTATTTCCAAAGGGTTCAAAATCTAAGGAGGCTAGAACGCAGAAACAGGAACTATAATGGTCTTTTAGCATATTGTACATATTTTTATCTATTTTGGGCGACTTGGCCAAGGTCAGAAGCAGGTAGTAAGGGCACTTGAATAGCTCTGCCTGAAGGAAGTGGGCCATCTATAGGCAGGCTGTTAATGTCAGAGATGGCTTCCACTAGCTTTTCTCTGTCGTCCTCATTAACAGTATATCTTTCGGCAATAGTAAGCAGAGTATCACCTGTACGGGTGGTAACAGTATCAAAGCTGCTACATCTAAGATATTCATTGTTTAAATGCAATGGGCTGAAAGCCGCAAAGAAAATTAAAGAGATAACTAATATTTTTTTCATGGTGAACAGCTCCTTTAACAGCTAATTTTTGTCTGTTGTTAATGGTGTGTCGCTGGAAGTCTTAAACGCAGAAGATAAAATGACACGTACTATCTACGAAAAGACTTTTGAGAAACCTTTTTTCCGGAAAGAGAAGTTCGCAACATGTTTGTTTGACTATATAATAACACGAAGTAATGTTCTTGACAAGTATTTTCGAAACAAATTTACGAAATTTTTATAGCAAAAAACAATAAAATGTATTTTTGTAAATAAATCTTGCAACTAATTACGGCAAATACTATAATGAGAAATGGTACTTTAAAAGAAATAAAAAATTTCTTTAAATACAGGAGGGTTACTATGATTAAATTGACTATGCCGGATGGATCTATCAGAGAAGCAGAGGCAGGTATTACTGCCCTGGAGTTGGTAAAGTCTATCAGCAACAGCCTGGCTAAGAAGGTTTTGGCTGTAAGTATTGATGATAAAGTTATGGATTTGACAACAGTATTGGACAAGGATGCTGCTGTTCAGTTTTTGACCTTTGAGGATGAAGGGGGACGTCATGCCCTCCGTCATACTGCATCTCATATTCTTGCTCAGGCTGTGAAGCGTCTGTACAAGGATGAAAATGTTCAGCTGGCTATTGGTCCTGCTATTGAAAATGGTTTCTATTATGATATTGACATGGAGAAGCGCCTTACCGATGAGGATTTGAAGGAAATCGAGAAGGAAATGCACAAGATTGTCAAGGAGAACCTGAAGCTGGAGCGTAAGCTGGTTAGCCGTCAGGAAGCGCTGGATATGTTCACCAAGGCTGGTGAGAACTACAAGGTAGAGCTGATTAATGATTTGCCAGAGGATGCAGAGATTTCTCTGTATGTTCAGGGTGAGTTTACTGACCTTTGTGCAGGCCCGCATGTAGTTTCTACAGGCAAGGTAAAGGCTTTGAAGTTGCAGAGTGTGGCTGGTGCTTACTGGCGTGGCAGTGAAAAGAACAAGATGCTGCAGCGTATCTATGGTACTGCCTTTGAGAAGAAGGATGATTTGGATGCTTATCTGAAGATGCTGGAGGAGGCTGCCAAGCGTGACCATCGCAAGCTGGGCAAGGAGCTGGATCTCTTTAGCATTCATGAGGAAGGCCCAGGCTTCCCATTCTTCCACCCAAATGGCATGATTGTCCGCAATGAGCTGATTAATTACTGGCGTGAGGTACATCGCCGTTATGGTTATCAGGAAATCAGCACTCCTATGATTCTGAATCGCGAGCTGTGGGAGCGTTCCGGTCACTGGGCTCATTACAAGGAAAATATGTATTTCACTCAGATTGATGGCGAGGAATACGCTATTAAGCCTATGAACTGCCCAGGCGGTATGCTGGTATACAAGACTCAGCAGCACAGCTATCGTGATTTGCCTCTGCGTGCCGGCGAGTTGGGTTTGGTACATCGTCATGAGCTGTCCGGTGCTCTACATGGTTTGTTCCGTGTGCGTAACTTCACTCAGGATGATGCTCATATCTTTATGATGCCAAATCAGATTGAAGAAGAGATTCAGAATGTTATTAACCTCTTTGATGAGGTATATAGTACATTTGGCTTAACCTATCATGCTGAACTGTCCACTCGTCCAGAGGATTCCATGGGTTCCGATGAAATGTGGGAGCTGGCTACCAATGGCCTCCGCAATGCCTTGGAGCATCGTGGTTTGGACTATGTGGTTAACGAGGGCGATGGTGCTTTCTATGGTCCAAAGATTGATTTCCATCTGAAGGATTCCATTGGCCGTACCTGGCAGTGTGGTACTATCCAGCTGGATATGCAGCTGCCTGAGAAGTTTGATCTGACCTATATTGGTGAGGATGGCCAGAAACATCGTCCTGTTATGATTCATCGTGTAGTATATGGCTCTATTGAGAGATTCATCGGTATCCTTATTGAGAACTATGCTGGTGCATTCCCAACCTGGCTGGCTCCAGTACAGGCAAAGATTCTGCCTATTACTGATAAGCATATGGATTACGCCTTTGAATTGAAGAAGAAGATGTTTGATTTGGGTCTTAGAGTAGAGGTAGACGACCGCAATGAAAAGGTTGGCTACAAGATGCGTGAGGCTCAGGTTAAGAAGATTCCATATATGCTGGTAGTTGGCGATCAGGAAATGGAGTCTGGTACTGTTAATATGCGTCGTCATGGTGAGAAGGAAACTACTACCATGACTGTTGACGAGTTTATTCAGTATATCCAGAAAAATATTGCTGAAAAATCTCAGAAATATTAATTTTGGGTGTTGACATATCCTAAAGGGTATGCTATTATGATGTAAGTGATTGAAGCAGAAGGCGCCACCTTCTCACCTGATGGCTGCAGGCCATGCAGGTAAGTGTTGAATGCTTATGGAGGTGGCTTTGTGCCGCCTCCATTTTTTGTTGGCGGATCTGCTGACACTGCCGTTGAAATATCTATCAGGAGGTGTATTTAAATAGCTAAGGAAATTGCAAGAATCAATGAGGAAATCCGGGTTCGTGGCGGAGAGATCCGTGTAACAGATGTTGAGGGACAGACTCTCGGTATTATGCAGGTGCGTGATGCATTGCACATGGCCATGGAACAGCATCTGGATCTAGTGGAGATTGCTCCAAAGGCAAAGCCACCTGTTTGCCGCATCATGGACTTTGGCAAATATAGATATGAACAGCAGAAGCGGGAGAAGGAAGCCCGTAAGAAGCAGAAGGTTATCTCTATCAAAGAGGTAAAGCTGCGTCCAAACATTGAGCAGCATGATTTTGACGTCAAGCTGAAGAACGCCGTTCGTTTTCTGGAAGAGGGAAACAAGGTCAAGGTTACTATTATGTTCCGTGGCCGTGAGCTGTCTCATCCAGAGCTGGGCCGTGAGATTCTCGGCCGGGTTGCTGAACAGCTAAAGGATTCAGTATCTATTGAAAGAGATGCTAAGCTTGAAGGTAAAAATATGATTATGATTTTGGCCCCAAAGGCCCCATCTAAGGGAGGAAAACAGTAATGCAGAAGATGAAGACTCGCAGAGCTGCTGCAAAGCGCTTTACTTTAACTGGTAGTGGCGAAATTAGAAGAAACAAGGCTTATAAGAGCCACATTCTGGAGAAGAAGTCTCCAAAGCGTAAGCGCAATCTGCGTAAGGCTGCTCTGGTAGTTGCTGCTGATAAGAAGCGCGCTATGAAGTGCCTGCCATACGCATAATATCGTTGTAGAAGCTTGAATTTGAGGAGGATAAGAACATGCCAAGAGTTAAAACTGGTGTGACTGCACATAGAAGACATAAGAAGATTTTGAAGCTGGCTAAGGGCTATAAGGGTTCCAAGAGCAAGCAGTTTAAGAAGGCTAATGAGACCGTTATGAAGGCTCTCTACTATGCACGTCGCGATCGTCGTGCCAAGAAGGGCGTTTTCCGTCGTCTCTGGATTGCTCGTATCAACGCTGCCGCTCGTGCTAATGGTATTTCCTACAGCCGCCTGATTGCTGGCCTGACCAAGGCTGGTGTTGAGGTAAACCGTAAGATGCTGGCTGACCTGGCTATCAGTGATGCAAATGCATTTGCACAGTTGGTTGCTGTTGCTAAGGAAAACCTCTAAGAGAGAAATTAGGAGCTGCTTCGGCAGCTCTTTTTTTGTAAGTTGGGGTGTATGAATTGCAGAAATTATCTATGAAGGAAATGTTTTCCGTTGGTTTTATGGTTTTTTCCATATTTTTTGGAGCAGGTAATCTTATTTTTCCGCCTTTACTGGCTCAGAATGCTGGTAATAATTATCCTATGGCTGTAATAGGCTTTCTTACTACAGGTATAGGTTTACCACTGTTGGGATTAATTGCTATAGTTAAATTTAGTGGCAAATATACTGAATTAGTGGAGCAAAGGGTTCATCCTTGGTTTCGTATAATTACCTTTGGACTTTTATATTTGGCTATTGGACCATTGTTTGCTGTGCCAAGAACAGGAGCTGTTTCTTTTGAAATTGGTATTAGACCTTTTTTGCCAGTAGATTTTATGGCGGAAGGACAGTATATATATACAGCCATATTTTTTATTCTGACTTATTTCTTTGCAGCCAATCCAAGCCGCTTGGTAGATACAGTAGGTAAAGTACTCAGTCCTGTATTGTTGCTATTTCTGTGTGTGCTTTTCGTCAGGACATTTTATGCTCCAATTGGCGAAATTCTGCCACCGGTAGATCAATATGTAGATGCTCCTTTTGCTTCTGGGTTTACAGATGGTTATTTAACTATGGATTTGCTGGCAGCATTAGCAGTAGGTGGTTTGGCCATTTCTGCTGTTAAAGCCAAAGGGGTAACTGAGCAAAAGGCTATTTACAGAACTTGTATCAAGGCTTGTTTAGTGGCTATTGTGCTTATGGGAACTGTATATACTGCTCTTGCTTATTTAGGTGCTACCTGCCCATCTGTATTGGGGTATTCAGCTAATGGAGGTATTATACTTTCTTCTGCCACCTATGTATTCTTTGGGGATGCAGGCAAGCTGGTATTGGCTTTTATTATTGGCTTCGCTTGTTTGACCACTAGTATTGGTGTCAGTGCAGCTTTTGCCAGCTATTATCAGTATGTGTCTGATGGTAGATTGGGATATAAAAAGCTGCTGCTGGGAGCTACCTTATTCAGCTATTGGGCTGCTAATATGGGTTTAACAGAGCTGATTCGCATTTCTGTGCCATTCTTGGTGGCGCTTTATCCAATTTTTATAGTCTTGGTAATATTGTCTCTTTGTGATGATGCATTTCAGGGAAGCTCCCTGGTCTATCGTCTAAGCATAGGTATGACCTTGCCTTTCAGTATTATGGATGGCTTGCAGGCAGCAGAGCTTCCATTGCCAGGTGTCCATGATTTCCTCGTGGCTTATCTGCCGCTTTATAGTGTTAATCTTGGTTGGTTATTGCCAGCTTTGGCAGGAGCTATAGTGGGAATGTTGTGGAATCAGATGCACAAGAGCCATCAGCCTGCCTAAAAAACGATTACGTCGGATTTTTTTACAAAGTCCGGCGTTCTTTTTTTATAATTTAGCAGGATTTTGAATATTTTTGTTGAAATATATATGTATTAGAAAGGTGTGATTTATATGAACAAGATTATTACTATAAGTCGTGAATTCGGTAGTGGCGGTCGTGAATTTGGTTGTCGCTTGGCGGAAAATCTCGGTATTAAATACTATGATAAAGAAATTATATCCAAGATAGCCAGTAAGGCAGATTTGTCTGAGGGATATGTTAAGGAGGTAGTAGAGAAGCGTCCTATGCCTTTGTTCCCAATGACCATTGGTGCTACTTTTGCAGCGGTAGGGGTGTATTATCCTCTTATGGTGGAGGAATCTGTTTATACAGCTCAAACTGAGGTGTTGCAGGAGCTGGCAGAGCAGTCTGACTGTGTTATTGTTGGCCGCTGTGCTGACTATATTCTGCGGGATTATAATCCATATAAGATTTTCATCTATGCAGATATGCCTTCCAGGATTGCCAGATGTATGGAAAGAGCTACCCCGGAGGAAAAGCTGACAGAAAAAGAAATGAAGAAGAAAATCAATAATGTTGATGAGAGTCGTGCTAAATACTATGATTTTTACACAGGTCAGAAATGGGGGGCACGCCAGAATTACAATGTCTGCATTAATACTACTGATATGGATATCAAAAAGCTGGCAGAAGCATATAGTCATATGCTAAAATAAAACAGAGTGATGATAAGACCTCCGGAAGAGATAGGAAATTTCTACCGGAGGCTTGCATTAAGGAAGGAGCATACATTGAAGGAATTGGAGCGTATTGAAAGCTCTGCTAATAGCAAGCTAAAGCTGGTAAACAAGCTGCATAATCATAAATATCGCAAGGAAGAAAATCTTTTTGTGGCAGATGGAATACGTTTGGCTGAAATGGCCATCCAGGCTCAGTGGCCTGTAAAATTTGCCTTGGCTGCTACAGAATCTTTGAATAACCCAAGGGTGATTAAAGCGGTAGAGGAGCTGCAGGAAAGAAAATGCCCTGTCTATGAGCTGTCACAGGACCTGTATAGCAAGGTATCAGATACTGTTAATGGTCAGGGGGTGCTGTTGGTTATGGGACAGCGCCTTTTTACCTGGCAGGAGGTACTGACTGGCAAGGAGGGAGAAGCTCCTTTGTTGGCTGTTCTTGATGGGATTCAGGACCCTGGCAATGCTGGTAATATTATTCGTACTGCTGATGCCTTAGGTTGTACAGGTGTAATCTGCCTGACAGGTACGGTAGATTTGTTTAGTGACAAGGTGGTACGTGCTTCTATGGGCTCTATATTCAATATTCCTTTTTTGGATAATGTGTCCAGGGACACCTTTGTAGATGCCTGTCATGATAATGATGTTATTATGGTGGCTACAGCCCTGGATAAGCTTTCTCTTAAGCATTATATGGCTGAGTATAACAGCCCTACAGCAGTGGTATTTGGCAACGAGGGCAATGGGGTTTCCCAAGAGCTGATGGAGGCGGTGGACCGCAAGGTGTACATTCCTATGTCTGGCAAGGCAGAGTCCTTAAATGTGGCCTCAGCAGCAGCCATTGTACTCTATGAGGCTAATCGTCAAAGAGCTATCCTCTAAAAATAAGCGTAAAAAAGGTACTATTCAGATTAGATATGGTAATCTGAATAGTACCTTTTTGAATTTAGCTGGAATTAGCATCTATTACTAATGGTAATTTAGCTAATTGTTACTGATGGGCGATCTAGAACCGTAGACAAAACTATAATGGAATGGGTTTTGCTAACGCCTGGCTGGGCCTTGAGGCGATTCAAAAGCTCTGCCAAGGTAGAGGTGTTGCTGGTTTGTACCTTTAGGGTATATTCATAGTTACCAGTAATCCGGAAGCATTCCTTAACATCCCGTTCTGTAGAAACATAATTTACAAAAGCATCTGCATTGCGCTGAAGCTTAAAGCCAATCTGAACCAATGCCATGAGCTGCTTATCTACCAATGAAGGATTCAGCATGGCGGTGAATTTCTGAATAACACCAGAGGACTCTAAACGCTTAACACGCTCGCTAACAGCTGGCATGGATAGAGAAACAGCTTCGCTAAGGCTGGAAATAGTAGCTCGGCCATTAGCCTGCAGCAAGCGTAGAAGTTCCTTGTCTATTTTGTCCAATTTGTACATGAAATCAACTCCTATACCGTAGATGGAATGAATATTGCTAGGATTGTACAATACATTTGTTATTATTATAAAGGTTATAGCTTCAAAAGTAAATAAATATTTTGTTTTTACTACAGAAAAGAGCAGGTAGGATTTTGTTTGTCCTAACCTGCTCTTAACAAAATATTAATATGTTCTTAACAATGTAAGTACAATATCTTTAAATTATGATTCTTTGCGAAGCACAGTTACCCGTAGGAAGAGGAACAGGAAGATGGCTGCAAAAACAAATCCCATTGGATAGCTGATAGTTGTTGGCAGCTGTAATCCTTCCTTAGCCTGCAAAATATAGGTGGTAGTTACCACTGACATAAAGGTAGCAGGAATAGCCGCTACAAGATATGCCTTAGAACCTTTGAACTTACGATACATATATACTGCACCAGTCCAAAGAACAATCATAGCCAGAGTCTGGTTGGTCCAAGCGAAATAACGCCATACAATGGTGAAATTAATCTGGGAAAGCAAACCGCCTACAGCCAGCAGAGGTAAAGCCAGATACAAGCGCCTGGTCTTGTTGCTCTGATCCAGACCAATCCAGTCAGCCAAAGTCAAACGAGCGGAACGGAAAGCGGTATCACCAGAAGTAATAGGGCAGGCAATTACGCCCAGCATAGCCATAACAGCACCAGCATAACCCATAAAGCCAACGCAGATTTCGTAAACAGCCTTATTCTGACCAACATCAGCCATAGCCTGCATCAAACCACCAGTGCTTTCATAGAAGGTAACACCAGCAGCAGCCCATACCAGAGCAATAACACCCTCAGCTACCATAGCACCGTAGAATACAGGACGAGCCATATGCTCATTCTTCAGGCAGCGAGCCATCAAAGGAGACTGAGTGGAGTGGAAACCAGATACAGCACCACAAGCAACAGTAATGAACATCAGAGGCCAGATAGGCAGATCCTTTGGATGCAGGTTCTGCAAGGTGATTTCAGGCATGGTATGACCGCCTACGCCAGCTAGCATGGCAAACATAATACCAAAAGCCATAATCAACAGGCAGGCACCAAATAATGGATAGAAACGAGCAATCAAAGTATCAATTGGCAACAGGGTAGCCAAGAAGTAGTAACCCAAAACAACTAACAGCCACATGGTTGGATCCATGCCAGTCAGCATTGCCAGCAGATTAGCAGGACCAGTCATAAATACAGTACCTACCAGAACCAGCAATACAACGGAGAAGAGACGCATAAGCTGCAGCATGAATTTGCCAAGATAATGACCTACAACCTCGGAGATACTCTTACCGTTTTCACGGAGAGAAATCATACCGGACATGTAATCGTGCACACCGCCGGCAAAGATAGTTCCGAATACAATCCAAAGATAAACGCTTGGCCCCCAAAGTGCACCGCCCAGAGCACCGAAGATTGGACCGAGCCCGGCGATATTCAAAAGCTGAATCATAAATACCTTCCAAGTAGGAAGCGGAATGTAGTCAACACCATCATTAATACGCACAGCAGGTGTTGGCTCGTCAGTTGGTTTGAAGATTGTGTCCACCAGCTTACCATAAACCAGGAAGCCGATAATCAGCATAGCCAAACAACCGAGGAATGAATACATAAATATACCCCCTTAAAATAATACCAATCATCCTTATGGATAAGGAAATGCTTCATCAATGCAGTTTGCTCAAATGAATTTTCTTTTACCTATAAGGGTACAGCTGTTAATCACTGTACAAAATGATGATAAAAAATATTTATTACGACATAATAATAACACTGTTGATGGAAAATGTCAAAAAATTCTCAATAAAAACAAGTAAATCAGATTAGGGTAATTAAGCTGTGCAGGATTTATATTTATGAATATAAGCTTTGAGTATTTTGAAAATGACATATGTCAAAAATTTAGTTGACATTAACTAAACAACTATTATAAGATTAGTATAAGTTACAAAGAGTAGTATTAAAGGAGGAAATATTATGGCAGTTATAAATATTACTAAGGATAATTTCCAGCAGGAGGTAGTGGCAGCCTCTCAGACTGTATTGGTGGATTTCTGGGCAACCTGGTGTGGTCCTTGCCAGATGATGGGCCCGATTTTGGATGAGCTGGCCACTAAGCATCCTGAAATCAAGGTAGGAAAAATCAATGTGGACGAACAGCCAGAGCTGGCAACGCAATTCCAGATAGATGCCATTCCTGCATTGATAGTATTTAAGGGTGGTAAGGCTGCGGCTCAAACTGTAGGCCTACAGCCTATAGAGAATCTTGAGCAGCTACTCTAAGATAGCTCGCTATGGCTAGACCAACAAAATGCCGGCGCATTTGTCATATGCCACTGGTGCAGGAATTTATGCCGACAGGCCAGATAGAAGATGAGCCGATTATTCTAAATCTGGATGAATATGAAGCTATCCGCCTTATGGACAGGGAAGGTATGTCCCAGCAGGAATGCAGCAAGCGCATGGGCGTGTCCAGGACTACAGTGCAGAAAATCTATGAAGTAGCTCGTCGCAAGGTGGCTGATGCCTTGGTAGAAGGCAGGCCTCTCAAAATTCAAGGTGGAGATTTTCAGCTTTGCGAGGGTAATGATTGTCTGGAGCAGGAATGTTTCAAACGCTGTGGACATGGTTGTTATTGTGGCAAACACTGCTGTCATCACAAGCAGATATAAAAGAAAAACATGATGATTACACAAAGCGGAGTGATAATTTTGGCTTTGATGCATATCATCATGTTTTTTTATTGGTAATCGATAGTGAGATTTGTCTTTTCTGCAGGCAACTAAAAAAGTTCTTTTTTATGAATATGCCATATCTTAAATTATATACCTTGCTAATTTGTGAACTTTGATTAAAGTAAAATTGCAAAGAGGATAACTGTAGTAATACAATTGATTAACATGCCAAGGAAAGTAATTGATAAAACGCTTGGTTTTTTTAAAGTTAAGAAATCCGTTACAGAGTAATACATTTTTGTAAGAAATACATTAGGCATATGAGCTTCAGAATTATACATAGCAGTATGTGTTATGCTGCTATCATGTGGGAAATAGCCAGAAGAAAGGTTGTTTTCTATAATTCCGTCTGGATTCGAACGTATATAACTATGTACGTATTCTGTATGTCCGTTCGGCATAGTTCTCCAATATCCGTTCACATGATGGTATCCATCGGGTGGAGGAATAACATTGTCATGAGGGGTAACATCAACGGTATGTGCATCTCCCATCATTCCATCAAAATGCATAACTTTTAAAAATGGTAAAATTAAAGCTATGATAACCAAAGGGATAGTTCCCATAATAGACAGTGCTGTTTCAGATTTATAGCCATTGCAATACAACCAATATAATAATATCTGAAAAAATAAAGCTGTAAAAAAATATGGAGTCGTAATATGCAGTAAATGAAATAAATGAATTATATATGGATTATAAATGCCAAGTGTATTAAGTATAGTTCCTGGAATATAGAGAAGATATTGAGTTAGTAAATTAGAAATATAAATAAGCGACATTGAAGAATGTGGAGAGTCAAATAGTTGAAATGCGGTAGCATAAAGTATTATTCCACAGATAACAGGTCTCCAATTAGTTATAACATAGTTTATTCTCATAAAAAACAATACTGCCATAATTATAAAAGCTATTGGGGCTAAAAATGGCAAAGCAGCTAAAATTCCTGCAACTAGAACAGATATAATTATCATATTATATATCATAGTTCCACCAGTAAGAAGTAAAAATATTGTAAAAAATGCTAACACATACCAATCGGTATAGTGAAAATGTAAATAAATTAAGAAAAAGTAAAATGAAAATATGGCAAAAATATTTATTTTACTTTTTAATTGAGAGTACACAAAATATTCCATAAAAAACTTGTACGATGTCGTTAGAAGCAAAACATCATATCTTCCTTTCTTTTTAATGTTGTGTTTTAATATATTAGGGAGAATGATTTTCATGATTTACGTAGACATAGATATTACCCAATTTAACCATTTTGCCAAGGATATGTATTCTGATGACAAAATACTCATTGATTCGTTCAAATTCTTGAATGACGCTGATGGCTTCCAACTTCTTGTCTCAAAACTTAATTCCTTAAATAAAGACAACATCATCGTTGCGGCTCTCCTAATAACAAACATTATATATTATAGCAGAATCAATAGATAATGCAATAAAAAAGATATATCGACATATTATGAAATTTTGGCGAAATATCTAAACTAGAAGATTAAGATATAGAAATATGAAACATAGGCCCAGAAGGATATGGCTGTACCTAGGAGGCAAATGTAAGCCAGACTAAGAATGGCATCCCTATCCAAGGTGCCGGGATAGGAGAGGGGAGGATATATTAGAGATATGGCTGCCCCGCCTATAAGCATAGCCCAGCCAACCATAAATCACCCTTTAAAGCTAGTTAATCCCCATATACACTACAACAAATACGTTTATTTGTCCAATACTAATTTAGTCAATAGTATACGCAAAAAGGGGTTGAAGTTAGTTTTACAATCGTAGATTTTTAAAATAACGAAATTTTTTTCAAAAAAGTGTTGACAATGATTAGTTTCCCCTCTATAATAATCAATGTTGCGAGGCGCTAAGGCCTCAGAAAAATGTCTCACTAGCTCAACTGGTAGAGCATCTGACTCTTAATCAGCAGGTTCGGAGTTCGAGTCTCCGGTGGGACACCATTTTTCTTTCTATGATATATATTGTGGTAAATGTCTCACTAGCTCAACTGGTAGAGCATCTGACTCTTAATCAGCAGGTTCGGAGTTCGAGTCTCCGGTGGGACACCATTTTTCTTTCTATGATATATATTGTGGTAAATGTCTCACTAGCTCAACTGGTAGAGCATCTGACTCTTAATCAGCAGGTTCGGAGTTCGAGTCTCCGGTGGGACACCATTTGAGATATGCAGGTTGGAACGTGCTTCTAACCTGTTTTTTTTGTATATATGATTGTTTCAAGGAGGATATCTATGCGCATATTGATTACTAATGATGACGGCATTCAATCTCCCGGTCTGGAAGCTCTGGTCAAGGTACTGCATAAGGAGCATCAGGTGATTGTGGCAGCCCCTGCTTCTCAGCAAAGTGCCAAGGCTCATGCTATTACCGTAAGAGAACGGCTATATGTGGAGGAATATGCTCCACTGCAGGAGGCTTATGGCATCAAGGCTTTGGCCATTAGCGGTACGCCAGCAGATACTGTCAAGCTGTATGTAGAAGGGATTATTCAAAGGAATCCTGCTCTGAAGCCGGATTTGGTTATTTCTGGCATTAATGATGGCTCCAATGTAGGTACGGATATTCTTTATTCGGGCACTATTGGTGCCGCTACTGAGGGATATGTGCAGGGTGTTAATGGCTTGGCAGTGTCCCTAGACTATAATGCAGAATATGATTTTGAAGTAGTGGCCAAGGAAATTGCAGCTAGGTTGCAGTTGCTTTTCCCTGTAGGCTGTGGCAAAACCCTTTTGAATATAAATTTCCCCAAAAGATTGGTTCAGCAGCCAAAATGGCTGTGGTGCCGTCAGGGAGTAAGGGATTATGCCAATGCCTATCAGCCCCATCACGATGAAAATGGCAGACTCTATTATGTAGTCGGTGGTGGTCCCTTGGATGGAGGAAATCCAGAGGATACTGATGTTATGGTTACCTTGGCAGGAAATATTGCGGTAACTCCTCTTCAGCTGGAGAGAACCAAATATGAGAATCTCTGCCCAGGTACGGAATTAAATATGTAGAAAATATTATTTTCCCTGACTACAACTTGATAGGGAACTATGTTATAATACAAACATAAAGAGAACAAGAGAGACATAGGAGGAATGTAGACAATGAATTCTGTAGAGAAATCCAAAATCAAAGATATTAATTTGGCACCATCTGGTCATGATAAAATAAACTGGGTAAAGAATTTTATGCCAGTAATGAATGCTATTGAAAAGGAGTATTCCGTATCCAAGCCTTTTGCTGGTATTCGCATGGTTATGACCATGCATTTGGAGGCAAAGACCGCTTATTTGGCTCTGGTATTGCAGGCTGCCGGGGCGGAGGTTATTGCTACAGCTTCCAATCCTTTGTCCACTCAGGATGATGTTTGTGCAGCTTTGGTAGAGGATGGGGTAACTGTTTTTGCTCATCATGGCTGTGATATGGACGAATATGATGCTTATATTGATATGGCACTGGATTGTGAGCCTGATATTATTATGGATGATGGCGGTGATTTGATTTATCGTCTCCACAATCAGCGCCGTGAGCTGCTGCCAAAGATTATTGGTGGTTCTGAGGAAACTACTACTGGCGTCATTCGCGATAGAGCATTGGAGGCCGCTGGCAAGCTGGAATTCCCTATGATGGCTGCTAACGATGCTTATTGCAAGTATCTCTTTGACAATCGTTATGGCACAGGCCAGTCCACCTGGGAAGGCATTATGCGGGCCACTAATCTGGTAATTGCAGGCAAGACTGTAGTTATTGCTGGTTATGGCTGGTGTGGCAAGGGTGGCGCTATGCGTGCCAAGGGCTTGGGTGCCAATGTTATCATTACCGAGGTGGATCCAATCAAGGCTATTGAGGCTGTTTTCGATGGTTTCCGGGTAATGCCTATGGATGAGGCTGCCAAGATTGGAGATATTTTCCTGACTCTTACCGGTGATAAGGATATTCTGCGGAGCTGGCACTATGAGTCCATGAAGGATGGCGCTGTTATGGCCAACTCTGGTCACTTTGATTTGGAGATAAATATCCCTGAGCTGGAAGAGGTATCTGAGTCCCGTCGTCCAGTTAAGCCTGGTATTGAGGAATTCAAATTTGCCAACGGCAAAAAGCTGTATCTGTTAGGCGAGGGCCGTTTGGTAAACCTGGCTTGCGGTGACGGACATCCAGCAGAGATTATGGATTTGAGCTGGGGCGTGCAGTTCTTCTCTGCTTTGGAGATTGTAGAGAATCATGACAAGCTGGAGAACAAGGTATATGTGCTGCCAGAGGAAGTTAATGCTAAGATTGCCAAGATTAAGCTGGCAGCTATGGGTATTGAAATTGACGAGCTGACACCAGAACAGTATGCTTATCTGCATCAGTGCTAAGAATAGAGAAAAGATAAGTACGGAAGAGGGATATATATGAAGATTTTAATCAAGGGTGCCAATGTTTTGCGGCCTGATTATTCTACTGATATTGCTGATATTGCTGTAGAAAATGACAAAATTGCTGCTGTAGGAAATATTCCTGAGAGCTTTGTGGCTGACCATATTATTGAGGGTAAGGATCATTTTGCGGTGCCAGGCTTGGTTAATGCTCACACCCATGCATCTATGACCTTGCTGAGAAGCTATGCCGATGATATGGAGCTGATGGATTGGCTCAACAATAAAATATGGCCATTAGAAGCCAAGATGAAGGAGCAGGACATTCGCATTGGTGCTCAGCTGGCTCTGGTGGAAATGATTCGCACTGGCACAACTGCCTTTGCAGATATGTACGGGCCTTGGATGGAAATCGTTGCTGATGAAACCATTGGCGCAGGCATTAGAGGTATTCTGAGCCGTGGGGCTATTGGCTTTATGCCGGGAGCAATGAAAACTCTGGAGGAAAATGTGGAGTTGTTCCGCAACTATCATGGTTCAGGAGACGGCAGAATTAGCGTATTGTTAGGCGTTCATGCACCATATACCTGTCCACCGGATTTCTGTCAGGCAGCAGCTAAGGCTTCTGTGGAAAATGGCATTAATGTACATATTCATATGTCTGAAACTCAGGCAGAAATCAAGGAGATTCAGGAAAAATATGGCAAGCGTCCATTTAAATATATTGAGGATACTGGTCTGTTCCAGCGTCCATCTATTGCCGCTCATTGCGTATGGCTGGATGATGAAGATTTGGCCATTATGAAGGAGCATCAGGTAACACCAGTGCATAATCCAGGCTCCAATATGAAGCTGGCCAGCGGTGTAGCTCCAGTGCCTTGGCTTTTGACTCATGGGGTGCAGGTAGCTCTTGGTACTGATGGAGCTTCCAGCAATAACAATTTGGATATGCTTGAGGAGGTTCGCTTGGCTGCTATGCTCCACAAGGTAAAGGAGCTGGATCCTCTAGCTGTAGATGCAGCTCAGGCTCTGCGTATGGGTACAGAATATGGTGCCAAGGCTCTGTGGCTGGATAATGTAGGCAAAATTGAAGTTGGGGCCAAGGCGGACATTGTTCTCTATGATATGCGTCGTCCAGAATGGTGTCCACGACATAATCTGGTATCCTTGCTGGTTTATTCTGCTAATAGCTCTAGTGCAGATACCATGCTTTGCAATGGCCGTATTATTATGGAAAAGGGAGAATTGAAAACTATGGATGAGGAAAAGATTCTCTTTGAGGCCAATAAATGTGCTTTGGATTTGGTTAATAGATAATTAGGGCAATAAAAGACGGCATAGCCACTCCAATTTGGAAAGGTCATGCCGTTTTTCCATATTTATCTATTTATATTTTATTACAAAAATTATGAGAAAATGAAGGAGGTTCCTGTGGCAAAACCAAGGAATAATTATTATGCTGTTCTTTCTGGCCGTCAGCCAGGTATCTACAAAAACTGGGCAGAATGCCAGCGACAGGTGGTGGGGTTTAAGGGAGCCAGATTCAAGGGTTTTGTAACCTTGGCAGAGGCTCAAAGCTATATGGAGGGCAGCGAAGGCACCAAGGCCTTTGATGCGGATAGCTTAAAACAAGGAACTGTTATCTTTGTGGATGGCTCCTATCGTCATGGCTGCTATAGCTGGGGTTTTGCGGCTTATCGGAATGGACATCTGGTTTTTGAGGACAAGGGCAGGGGAAATTCTACAGAAGCTGCTAGATTGCGGAATGTGGCTGGTGAAATGGCTGGAGCCAAGCAGGCTGTTCTCTGGGCTGAGGCTCAGGGAGAAGAAGCAATTACTATTTGTCATGACTATGAGGGGATTGCAGCCTGGCCACTGAAGCGATGGCAGGCTAAATTGCCAGAAACCAAGGCTTATGCAGAGTTCATGAGTGCTCGTTTGAATATGGTGCGCTTTCAGAAGGTGGAGGGCCACACAGGTGTAGAAGGCAACGAACGGGCAGACCAGCTGGCCAAGGCTGCCTTGGAGCAAATCTGATTTAGCCAAGGGCCACATCCAAGGTCATCATGAGGCTAAAGCCCACGGCAAACATAATAGTGCCCATATCGGAATGTGTACCAGTGGACATTTCTGGTATTAGCTCCTCGACTACTACATAAAGCATGGCTCCAGCAGCAAAGCTAAGCATATATGGCAATACTGGTATTACTAGGCTGGCAAAGATAATGGTTAATATGCCGGCCAAAGGCTCCACAGCCCCGGAGAACATACCCCAGCCAAAGGCTTTGCTGGTGCTAATGCCAGCAGATTTCAAGGGCATGGAGATAATGGCACCTTCAGGAAAGTTCTGAATGGCAATGCCAATGGAAAGGGCAGTAGCTGCGGCCAGGGATATTTCGGATACCCCTGCCTGCCAGCTGGCATATACAACACCTACAGCCATTCCTTCTGGAATATTGTGGATGATAACTGCTAGTACCAGCATCATGGTTTTGGAGAAGGAACATCTGGGGCCCTCCTGTTCCTGACTGTACATATGAATATGGGGCGTAATATGATCCAGTAGCAGCAAGAACAGGATGCCTAGCCAAAAGCCTGCTACAGCAGGTATAAAGGCAAAACTGCCCATATCTGCTGATTGCTCCATAGCAGGAATTAACAGACTCCAAATAGAGGCAGCCACCATAACTCCAGCAGCAAAGCCTGTCAGGCTGCGCTGTACCAGCGGGTTTAGCTCCTTTTTCATGAAAAAGACACAGGCTGCCCCCAAGGTGGTGCCGGCAAAGGGGATTAATAACCCTTGCCAAATACTGGTATTTAATAGTTCAGACATAGATAAAACTCCTTTCTATTGTATTTTATGATAACTATTATCAATTACTTTACTCCATGCTAACGGGTGCTAAGGCTCTGGATTTATTCGACTAAATTCAGTGGGAGTCTAAAGCTCCCACTGAATAAGTCTCATTTTACTGGGCAATACTATATTGCTTTTTGTCACAATAGTCAAGCTATTTAATTGTGAAGGAGGTTCTAATTATGAAGAAAATATTTATCTGGCTTTTAGCGATCCTATTTTTGGTTCCCATGGAAGCTGGAGCTGAAATCCGCAATTCACTTCAACAGGCCAGATTGGCCTACATCTGTGCTTTGGCAGATATGGCGGTATATGATACAGATATGAATGATGTGGTGCGGCAGGAAATGAATCGCCTTGGCTGGCGTTTCACTGATTATCGTAATAAGGACGCCAGAGCAAATACGGTTTTTTATACCGTAGTTAATATGCAGGCAGAACCAGGCCAAAGGGAAACCTTGATTGTTATTCCTGGCACAGAAAAGCTTAAGGATATTGAGGTAGATTTGCGCTGCAGCAAGGTATTGTTTGGTGGCTCCAATATTAATGAATTTCGTCAATACGCTGAGCAGGAAAAGGTAGATAGCAATGCTCCTATGGTCCATAGAGGCTTTAATGACTACACCATGACAGCTTTTTTTACGCCACGGGAGAGCGGGAAAATAGCTGCCGATGAAATACAAAAATTTCTGTCAGAATCCAATGATCATTTGTATATTACAGGTCACAGTCTTGGAGGAGCAGTGGCTACCTTGTTAGGGGCCAGATTGGTGGCCGCTGGAGCAGATGCCAGCAAGCTAAGTATCTTTACCTTTGGTGCTCCCACGGTAGGTAATACGGCTTTTGCTGAGGAATACGGCTGTCTCTTGGATGTAAGCCGCTATACCATGAGCGGGGATTTGGTGAAAAACGCCTTGCAAATGTTAAAATCCGGCTATGTACAATTTGGTACAGAGTATAAATGGCAGAAAAATGAAAATTCCCACAGGTTTAATCACTCTATGGCAGGCTATTTGGATGCAGCCATTCGAGGCTATTATGATGAATCTTTAGGAGGAGTGCTGACCTTGCAGCAACTGGCCTCCTACAAGCCAGAGGCTATAAGTGAGGAAGGAATGGCAACAGGTCCCCTGTGGAATCAACAATTTGATAAGGGGAGAGTATATATTGCCCCTGTGCAGATGAAGCTGCCTGAAAATATTCAGAATGATAGTGCTTATATGCAGTTGGCAGTTGGAGATCTGCTTATGAATCAGTTCCAGAGAATACATGTGGATGAAAATGCTGTAGCAGCCTCCAATGAAGTGGATACCTTGTTTACAGCCTGCCAGGAAGCAGAACAGGTGGGCTGTGAATATATTGCCCAGATAAAAATTAGCGGTACTATGGACAAGGCAAATCCCAATTTGTATAGAATTGCTACAGAAACCAGCTTCTTTACAACCTCTGGGGAACCAGTGGCATCTTCCATGACTTCTACCACTACTAAGGAAATTACGCCTATAGAGGCTGCCATGTATAATATGGCTCGTTTAACAGGTGATATTCAGCAGGCCCAGGCAGAGGGTATCTTGCCTAAATGAAATTATATAAATAGTATCTAAAACACAACCCCCTATGAAATTTGAAATTTGCTTCATGCTTCTTAGGGGGATTACTTTATTTGGGACAAATTTGGCAGTTTATCTTCATAACCTGTTCCATCATAATATGTAGTAATTTTGTTTGTTGAGAATCGGCAGTCCGATAATAAACCTCCTTGCCTTCCCGACGGCTGGTTATCAGCCCGCTGGCCTTGAGTGGCCGAAGATGGTGGGAAATGGCTGGACTGGACATATTCATCATAGCGGCAATATTCTGTACACATTCCTCACAATGACAAAGCAGCCAAAAAATCCGCAAACGGGTAGGATCTCCTAATTGCTTGAAAATATCTGAAACAATGCGAAAATCTTCAATATGGTCTATATTGGCGCAAAGAAAATTAAAGGCTAATTCATTTTCATGATGGTCATGGGGAAGTTGCTTTTCCTGACTCATTTAATTCAGCTCCCTGTATTAATATACAAATCAGATGGCATACCAATGAAAAAATTTCTCACTGGTATTGACTTCTGTCTGTACATATATTATACTACATACATAACAATTAAACAAATACTTAATCGTTAAATCAATCCATTTTAGAAAGGAGATTTTCAAATGAAAAGAAATTACAAGATTGAGGTAGATTGTGCCAACTGTGCTAATCTTATGGAGGAGGCCACCAAGAAAACTGCTGGGGTAGCCAATGCTGTAGTGAATTTTATGACTCAGAAAATGATTGTAGAGTTTGAAGACGGTCAGGAGCCTAAGGCTGTTATGGAAGAAGTGCTGAAGAATTGCCGTAAGGTTGAATCTGATTGCGAAATTGAATTCTAATTGGGTATTCGTTAATCCAGTGCTGGAATATTCAATATTCGGGAGGTAAGCAATGAACAAAAAACAAAAACTAATGTTGAAGCGCATTATCATAGCCAGCCTTTTGCTAATAGCCCTGCAATTTGTGCCTATTACTGGTGTGTTGCAGTTAATATGCTTTTTAGCGATATATGGCATTATTGGCTATGATATTCTTTGGAAATCCTGGAAGGGGATTCGCAACAAACAGGTCTTTGATGAAAACTTCCTGATGGCTGTAGCTACCATAGGCGCCTTTGCTTTGGCAATTTATGAACAAAGTGGAGATTACAATGAAGCTATTGCAGTTATGCTGTTTTACCAGATTGGTGAGTTATTCCAAAGTTATGCGGTAGGCAAAAGCCGTCGTAATATTACAGCTTTGATGGATATTCGGCCGGATTATGCCAATATTGAAGTGGATGGACAGCTTACCAAAGTAGATCCTTATGATGTGGCTGTAGGGGATATTATTGTAGTTCAGCCTGGGGAAAAGGTTCCCTTGGACGGAATTGTACTGGATGGCAAGGCCAGCCTTGACACCAGTGCCCTTACTGGTGAAAGCATCCCCCGCAATGTTGTGGTAGGGGATGAAATTACTAGTGGCTGTATCAACATTAATGGAGTGTTGAAAATTCGTACCACCAAGGGATTTGATGATTCCACGGTAGCCAAGATTTTGGAGCTGGTGGAAAATGCTACCTCCCGTAAGTCCAAATCGGAAAATTTTATTTCCAAATTCGCTCGGATATATACGCCATTTGTCTGCTATAGTGCCTTGGCCTTGGCCATATTGCCACCTTTGGTCAATCAATTTATATGGCAGGTTGGTGCTAATTGGGAAATTTGGGTATATAGGGCCTTAACTTTCTTGGTAATCAGCTGTCCTTGTGCCTTGGTTCTAAGTGTGCCCTTGAGCTTTTTCGCTGGCATTGGTGGTGCCAGCAAAAAGGGAATTTTGGTTAAGGGCTCCAATTATCTTGAAGCCCTGTCCAAGATAAAATATGTGGTTTTTGATAAAACTGGCACCTTGACTCATGGAGTTTTTCAGGTTAGCGCCGTACATCACAACACTCTGGCCCAGGAAAAGCTGTTAGAATATGCAGCCTTGGCAGAATGTGCTTCATCTCATCCTATAAGCCTGAGTCTGCAACGAGCACATAAGGGTGAGATAAACAGAAATAGAGTTACAGATATTCAGGAAATAAGCGGTCATGGTATTGTGGCCAAGGTAGATGGAAAATATGTAGCTGTAGGTAATGACAAGTTGATGGCTCAACTTCATGTAGCATATAAAAAGTGTCATAGCACTGGCACCATTATTCACATTGCTATTAATAATGACTATGCAGGACATATTGTGATTTCCGATGTTATTAAGCCTCAATCAAAAGAAGCAATTCAGGATCTAAAAAAGGCTGGTATCAAAAAAACTGTTATGCTTACTGGTGATAGAGATTCTGTGGCCCAAGAGGTTGCTCATGAGCTGGCTATTGATGAGGTTCACAGTCAGCTGCTGCCTGCAGACAAGGTTATACAGGTGGAAAATTTGCTGACTGCCAAGGAAAAAGACAGCAATTTGGCCTTTGTGGGCGATGGCATTAACGACGCCCCTGTATTAACCAGAGCAGATATTGGTATTGCTATGGGAGCTATGGGCTCTGATGCGGCTATTGAAGCTGCCGATGTAGTTCTTATGGATGATAATCCAAGAAATATTGCTAAGGCCATTAATATAGCAAAGAAATGTATGAGCATAGTTTACGAAAATATTATCTTTGCCATTAGTATTAAGGCGTTGTGCCTGCTTCTAGGGGCTGTAGGTATAGCAAATATGTGGTTTGCTATATTTGCCGATGTAGGAGTTATGATTCTGGCAGTATTGAACGCTATTCGTGCCCTAAATGTAAAAAATTGTTAAAGCGTCATTCTGGCTAAAGTACATATCCCCTTTGAGATACTGTTTTTTATAGCGACCTCGTTGGAAAAACTGACAAGGTTATGGAAAACAGTATTCCTTAGGGGATTTTTGTTTTTAGCAAAAAAATAATATACAAGCTGATTAAATTGGATTATAATAATAAATATATATATAATATATGTATTGATAGGAGGTCATCATTATGGAGATGAAATCAGTGGCTGTTCTGGGAGCAGGAGCAGTTGGTTCCTATATAATTCAAGGTTTAGCAGAGAAACCGGGTATAACTCTAGGCGTTGTGGCTACAGGAGAGCGGGTTCAGCGCCTTGGGCAGGGTTGCAAGATAAATAATAAAATTTATCATCCTCAGGTGTGGAGTCCCAAGGAGGCTCATAATGTGGATCTTCTGGTAATAGCACTGAAATATGGTGCCTTAGCCGGGGCGTTAGAGGATATTAAGACTATTGCGGGGGAAAATACCACAGTTATAAGCCTGATGAACGGTGTGGACAGCGAAGAGACAATAGCATCTGTTATTGGGCCGGAAAAGGTGCTTTATTCTCTTATCAAAATAGCTTCCCACAAGGAGCAGGATGAATACGTATTTGATGTAGAATCTACAATTGGTATTATTTTAGGCGAGCTGCAAGCTCCCTTTGATAGTATTAGAGTAAAGGCGATAGAAAAGCTCTTTGCTGAGACAAATATTCATTATCGCGTAACAGAGCACATCCGGGAGGAAATTTGGAGCAAATTCCGTCTCAATGTTACCAATAATTTACCTCAGGCAATATTAGGGGCAGGGGTTGGCTGTTATCGTGATAGTCAACATATGAAGTTTATTAGCAAAGCCCTGCGCCGTGAACTGGAAGCCATTGCAGCAGCTAAGGGAATTGATATTTCTTTGGCTGAAAAAGCCGTTACCAAGGGCTGTCCAGTACCACCAGCAGCCAGATATTCCACCTTACAGGATTTGGATGCTGGTAGGCATACGGAAATTGATATGTTCTCAGGAGCGTTGATAAATATGGGGCAGCAGCTGGGGATACCCACTCCTTTCAATGAATATACCTATCATATGATTAAGGCTCTGGAGGAGAAAAATGACGGCTTATTTGATTATACTAGCCAAAATCAGCAAATAACCTGTGCCAAATAAAATTTAGTCAGGAAATTTTGCTTGTATATTAGATGTGTGAATTGTAAGTTTGGAGAGGTGTATATTTATGAAGATTATTCCAGAAACAAATTGGAAAGAGGACATGAAGGTTTTTCGGACGGCAGCAGCAAAATATTATGCAGGCGAGCTGAAAAGAGCTGAATACAAGGGGATTTCCGGCAAGTTTGGCAGTTACGCCCAGAAGGGAGATAAACCTCTGAGCATGCTGAGATTGAGAATGCCTGCCGGCAGACTTACACCTAAAAAAATGGCCTTTATAGCCGATTCTGTGAGAAAATATGCCATAAATAAAATGAAGTTTACCACCTGTCAGACAGTTCAACTCCACAATCTGGAACTGGAGCCAGTATGCCAGATTATGGAGGATGCCTTGCAGGTAGGCATTGTAACTGTTGGTGGTGGGGGAGATTTCCCTCGTAACATCACTTGCTCTCCTTTATCTGGTTTAGATAAGGATGAATACTTTGATGTTATGCCTTATGCGGAGATTGCTGGACAGTATGCTATGCAGTTTATCAATGCTGAGAAGATGCCTCGAAAATATAAAATAGGTTTTTCCAGCTCCCCTAAAAACCAATCCCATGCCACCATGCGTGATTTGGGTTTTGCAGCTCGTCCTGATGGCAAATTTGATGTATACAGCGCAGGTGGTCTGGGCTTAAATCCAATGATAGGTGTTAAGGTAGCTGAAGCTGTAGAACCAAAGGATATTTTAAAATATGTTCGAGCCATGTGGGTATTGTTTCGTACCTACGGAGACTATAAAAATCGCATGAGAGCCAGAAGCCGCTTTATGCAGGAAACACTGGGAGGTCCTGAGAATTATCGGAAGGCTTTTCAGGAAAAGCTGGCCGAGGTAGAGGGTACTGATGATTTCGGTTTTGAGATTCATCCCAATGTGATTACTAAGACTGGCACAGATACTATTCAGCATCCAAGAGCTATTCCTCAGAAACAGGAAGGACTTTATAGTGTAATATGGCATCCATTGGGAGGATGTCCAAATCCAGAAATTTTCTGTCAGGTTAGCGATGCACTGCAGGAAGTTGAGGCGGGAGAAATCAGATTAGCCCTTGACGAAACTGCTTATATTGTTAATCTTAATGCCGAAGAAGCAGAGAAATTTATTGCTATAACAGATAGCGATACAGCACGTTCCCAGTTTGAGATGGCCTCTGCCTGCATTGGTTCATCTATCTGTCAGCAGGGAGTACGGGATTCTCAGGCTGTGCTTAAGGCAGCAGTAGAAGCTGTAAGAGAAGCAGGTATTCCTGATGGGGCATTGCCTGCTATTCATATTTCTGGCTGTCCTGGCTCATGTGCCACTCCACAGCTGGCTGTTATGGGTTTTCGAGGTGCTGTTAAGGAAAGACAGTCTGCTTGGCTTTTGACAATTAACGGCTGTGAGCTACAGGGCAAGGAGGTTTTTGGCCAAGAGGTAGGCGTAATTTTTGAGACAGAGGTACCGGATTTCCTGGTGGCTTTGGGAAGAACTGTAGCAGATAGCGGTATGAGCTTTGCCGATTGGCTCAAGGCGAATCCGGAGGGGATTCAGAAGGCTGCTGAACCATTTATCTAATAAAAGCATTGAAGATAGGTGACCTTCAAAATTAAATTTTGGGGAGACGGCTGATTGTCGTCTCCTTTTTTTGCTAAAAAAATTCCTCGGCACAGCCTAGTCTGTTACCGAGGAATTTATTGAATATTAATCAAGCTTGCTTTTCGGTTTCGTTAATTACACAGGTTACAGCGGCATCACCAGTGATATTAACAGTAGTACGGAACATATCCAGAATACGGTCAATACCAGCTACCAAAGCCAAACCCTCCATAGGCAGGCCTACGGAAAGGAGAACCATGGAAAGCATAATCAAGCCTGCACCAGGAACACCAGCAGTACCAATGGAAGCTAGAGTACCAGTCAAAATGATCATACCCATCTGAGCCATAGTAAGGTCAATGCCATAAACATTTGCTATAAACAGGGAGCAAACACCCATGTAGATAGCTGTACCATCCATGTTGATAGTAGCGCCCAAAGGCAGTACGAAAGAAGTAATATCACGAGAGCAGCCCAGCTTCTCCTGGCAGTTCTTCATGTTGATAGGCAGTGTAGCTGCAGAAGAGCAGGTGGTGAAAGCAATCAGGATTGCTTCAGACATACCTCGGAAGAACTTAAGAGGGGAGGTGTTGCCCCAGATACGAGCCATGCTGGAATAAACAGCAACAGCATGAATAACACTACCAAACGCCATACACGCAATAACAGACAATAAAGGCAAAAGTACCTTAGGACCATTTTCGGCTACAACTGGCAGCAACAAGCAGAATACACCGATAGGAGCGAACTGCATTACCATGTTGATAATCTTATAGCTGACTTCAGCAGCTGCATCGAACCAGTCAATCAACAACTGGCTCTTTTTGCCGCCAACCTGAAGAATACCAACGCCAACAAACAGAGCAAAGATAATGATAGGCAAAATATCGGCCTTGGCCATAGAAGCAATAGGGTTAGTAGGCACCATTGCAACAAATACCTGCATAATGGAAGGTGCTTCCTTTACCTTGACAGCCTCGCCAGCGGTCATTTCAAGACCAATACCTGGATGGATAATGCCGGCTACAATAAAGCCAATCATAATAGCAATAGCAGTAGTGAACAGGTAAATGAAAATAGTCTTTATACCAATACGACCTAGCTTTTTCAAATCGCCAAGACTGGTCATACCGACTACCAAGGATGTAAATACGATAGGTACAATAACCATCTTGATTAAATTGATGAAAATAGTACCAACTGGAGCAATCCACCATTTAATAAATGGTAGACCATCAACCCCTGCCATCAAGCCAACAACAACAGACAGTACCAGGGAAATTAGAATTTTGACTGAAAGATTCATAGTAACCCTCCTAATTTGTATAGATAAAATATACTCATCCGGCATACACTGTCTAGGGAAAAGACAATGTATGAAGATATGCCTTTTATATTCCTTCGTCTAGGATATAGGAATATGAAGGCTTTTATGATAAGAAACTGTCCGCACTACAATTTCTTAAAAATATATTTACTGACTATATGAGAAGCATAGTCAGCCCACTAGATATGAGCTAAAACTGTAAACATAAATAGCTGCAAGGCTATAGTAAATTTGGAAATAATAGCTATAATTTCAAAGGTTTTCAGATCTGGCTCATTTTTGTCAACCCAACGCTGCAAAAGTCTCGGCTTATCCTCAGCACGCTTGATAACGGAACTAACCCTTACTGTGAAGCGAAGAGCTATAATCTGCTCCGTAAAGAATATGCAAAAGCAAACAAAGAAAAATGTAATACGATAATATATATCATTAACAAGGGCGTAAGCAAATTTGTAGGCTAGATAAAATCCAACTATATCAAAAGCCAACAGGGCAAAGGCCATCATCAGCATACATTTGGCAATGTAGGAGGGGGCGATAAAACGCTCTATCTCCATAAGCTGGTCTACAAAATCCCTATCCTCCGATTCTTGAAAAATATGATAGAGACTAAAGCCAGCATAGGCAAGCCAAACAATAGAAAACAAACAAACTTCTAACACTAGTATCGCTCCTTTATTTAATAACATTATATATCAAAACTATAGAAAAATCTATAAAAATTATAATCCTTTACGGAATATTTATTAATTTGCACTTTGTATACAGGTATTCATGCTTGAACACACAGATAAATGGTTATAAAACTGTAGCCAGAGGGCAAATTTCCTTAGAATGAATAGGTAAAAAAGCAGTGAGATTATAAAGTAAACTATTATCTATATTCATCCCTAAATTCCATTACAGGAAAATATTACTGTAATTCCTGATAATATAGCACAAAAAACATATCACTACTATAATATATACATTATAACATCTATGATGTGGAAAGAAAATGCCTATGCATTTTCTTTCAATAGTATTTTTACAATGGTAAAAGTGTTATATCCATAAAAATAAATTAAATTTTCATAAATTAATCATATTGCAACGCATAAATAAAAGCCCCTGCATTGTCGCAAGAGCTTTTCAGGATATTTACAAGAGGTCGTCATCACTATGATTGTGGTCAGAACATTGGGATTCAGTATAAATGCAATAAACAAGAACAACTGGTATGATGATGGGTAGGAGAGTTATAAATAGGGAAAACAAAAAAATATACCAGATAATTTTTAAGAAAATTAAAGTAATTGGCAATAGGATAGAAGACAATAATTTTACAACTGGCCATAGAATGACAAATGCTATTTTTCCGACTATCATAATCAGGCCTAAAGCCAATACGAACCAAATAATACCACCAAAAATATATATAAAAATCATCATAACAACCACTCACTTAAATATATTATCTGTTAGATTCTTCTCTACACCAGAAAGGCTTAGGAAGTTCTGGATGCCTTTTGTAATACCACTTACCAATTTTGCGTTGTAGTAATACCTTTATATCTATCCATAAAAAAAGAAAAGCCCTCTAAACGCAGATGTAGCAAGCAAAAAAGCGTTAAGAGGACTGAGTGAGGGCACGCACGGGCCCAAACCTTATTTTAATTCTAACACAAAAGGTGATAAAATTCAAGGATTTAGACTACAGGTCACTAGGGGGCATTACCAGCCATTTTCCACAATTACATCCGATAAGTATAAATTATCGGATGTAATTGGTTAGTTCGGTTTGAAGCAGGTTTTGAAAAAGTGCTTTGAACCCTTGTTTTATAAGCGTTTGTGGCTATTTGCTCTGGAAGATGTTTTAATGAGTTTTTGTTTACTTCTACCATCATTCCAACGGAATTTTGGAAGATTTTTGGAATATGCTTGGAATACAGCTCTGGCTCTACCGCCAGAGTTTTTTTGTTGCACGAAAAAATAAACCGCAGGACTTTTTATATTGACCTGCGGTTTAAATTAGATGTTGTTTGTATTGTGTTGTGTTGTTATTTAAGTTCTCCGAAGACTCTCTGCATACCTTCCACCGTAATCAGCCATGTTGAGCCTGACTGCCTTGTTTCCTTGGCAGTAAATCTTGGTGGTGCTTTCTTGTAGCCTGAATCACCCCGTCCCAACATTGCTGCTACTGTACACCGCGCTGGTGCTTGTACCAGTTGGCCTTGCCACGGAGCACATCGCCCCCGCGGCTGCCATCGGTAGCCCACGGCCTGTAAGACGGGCTCTCGAACGTGCCAAGGTACTCTAAGTCACCACGGGTATCTCCATCCCCATAGCCATCATTCCACCAGGCATAGGGCTTGTGGGTGCCAACACCGCCGTCTTCGTTGTTAGCAGCCTCACCATGAGTCATGACGTGCTTCTTGTCAATGGTCAGCCACAAGGCAGTGGCAACCCGGTCAATGACCTGCGCCATGACCTCTATCTGCTTTGCTGTGGGTGGAAACCCGCCAAGGCTGGCAGAACCGCCGCCATAGCAGCAGCAAAGAGCGATGCCAATGGAGCCGGTATTTCTCCGCCAGGTGTGGCTTTTAGTCTCTGACAAATCATCCGTAGTCACATAGATGCTGCCATCTCCCGTGATATTGATGTGATAATCCTCAAATACAGTGGTATGATTGCCAGCCGTCCAGTGCAAGTAGATTTTCGGCTCCCTGCCTTCAGCTTTCGCTTTGTTCCAGATAGTTTCTCTGGCGGATGCCGCCATATTCTCAACTTCATCAATTGTTACTTCTCTTTTCATCCTTTCACTCTCCCTTCCCTGACCTGCTTCAATGTAGATTTCAGCCTATTCGGTATCGGGACACCAGCATTTGCGATGTTCTCCGTTATTGACAGGCACTCATTGGCAAGGTAGAAATAGAGCACCATCGGCATTACCAGCTCCGTGCCTATAACCGCATCCATGATATGCCCCATGGACACCATGAGCAGTATCAGCACTTTTTTCACGATGCCCCTAAAGCCGATACGGCTGTCCAGGGACAGCTCCGGGCAGAAAAAGGATGCTGATACGCCTGTGATGTAGTCAATAATCATGGCAATTAACAGCCCTTCAAGCCCTACGGACCAGCCGCCGAATAAGTGAGTTACAATCAGGCCTGCCACAGAACTAACCCCTCCTACCACCGCCCCGGCACCTCCCGTCCCCGGCAAAAAATCTTTTATAGAGCAAACTGCTTTTTCCATAGCTTCACCCCTAAAATTTAATCTGGTAGAACAGCACCCCGGCACAATCAGCGGCAAAATCACCATTGTCCCACTGCTTATCTATCCACTTTTCCTTGGCTGCACCGATGGCCAGCGTGGTTGCTGCGGCCCAAAAATCATTGAAACCCGCATTCCTTTTCAGCTGGTCATTGATAACGTAGCTGATACCGAAGTGAGCGAATCTGTCAACCCCCACGCTGTCAGCAAGATTATGCTTCAATAATGTCGTTAATGCGATTGTTATCAGCACATTTCTTATCTTCCTCACGAACCTGCACCTCCATTTCCAGCTGGGAAATGAGGTGGAGCAACCTCACGATTGTCTCCACCAGCACATCCACAGTCTTGCTGCTTAAATTTTCCCTAAGCTCCAGATCGTTCATCACTCAGCCTGTGCCTCTGCTTCAAGAGCCTTGATTTCGTCCTGCAAGGCATTAATCTGGTCGCGCACCTTCTGCCTCTCTGCAATCAAGGTCTTGGCATCGTAAGGAGCTTCCTTGCCAATCAGAGAAGCCTCATAGCACTTGATAATCTTGTAATCACCAATCTCGCTGTTTTTGCTTGCCAGATGCGCCTGCAGATTGATGATTTCCTGCTGTTTTTCCTGAATGTTCTTCTGCTTTTCGTCCATTTTGATTTTCCTCCTCAAATAGCTTCTTGAAATAATTATCTAATTTCCGCAGTTTGGCACCGCTGTCATAGCGTGTATATGTGCCTCGCCACGACTTGTAGCACTGATTGATGTGCTGGTACGACATCCGGCCAGCTTTATAGCTTTCATGGAAACGCTTCAGCTTTCTGCGCTCGCGCCTGAACGTGCTGCTGTGCACCTTCCTTACCAGTCCTCCTGACTGTTTCAGCCTGTAGTTGATTTTCAGCCAGGTGAGCCAGCCGGATATTTTGCGGATATGGGTTTTCTTTTCGTTGATGAAGATACCCAGTTCCGCGCACATTTACCGGATTTTCTCATACAGAGCTTTCAGCTCCGTTTTATCCTGCATGATGATGTATGTATCATCCATATACCTGCCGTAGTAACGCAGGCCTTTTATGGTCTTGCAGTAGTTATCTATGGCATGGGGATAGAATATGCCTGTTACCTGGGCGGACTGATTGCCGATGCCCAGGGACTTGCGCATGAACCTTTTTCCAGTGTGCCCCTGCTTTGGCATTTCCGCATACGCAAGAGCGCTAAAGGGTTTATCCATGCAGGCAACATATTCCTCATCTGACATATAAGATACATCAACCGCAAATTCCTCAAAGCATTTGCTGAGAAAATGCAGTTCGTCAGTCTCGAGGACCTTGGAAAACATTTCCAATGCCTCCTTATGCCTTACGTTGTCATAATACTTGGTGAAATCCATCAGCAGGATATAAGCTTCACCGTCATATTCCTTGTAAGCGTTCCTGAGATGTATCTCAAACCGCCGCCTGGCAAAATCCAGGCCCTTATCCTTGAGGCTGGCGCCATTGTCATATATCAGCATGGGGCGCACTTTTGGTATCAGCACATTGTCATTCAGCGACCTCTGCACTACCCTGTCGGATATATGTTGGGCTTTTATGTGCCTGGTATGGCCCCGCTCATTCAGCCTGAACTCCGTCATGGGCTTTGGCGTATAGCTGTCAGCCATCATCTCCTTGCGTGTATGCAGAATGTTCAGCAACAGGTTCGCCTCGTACTTTTGGACGCCTTCCTTCCACTCAACGCCCTGCCTTGATTTCATGAATCCATCAAACAATGCGTTAGCATTATAAACTTCTTCTAACGACATAATATAATACATAGAGGCGTGACAGCATGACAAGCCGCCACGCCTTCTCTCCCCATCTGGCAGGGGCTATAGCACCATCTGCCGTAGCAGGATGCCTCCCTGCCCTAATATTCGTCCGCATGGTTACGGAACAGGTCTGCTTCCCCTTATCTGCCACATGCAACGGCAACCGACACGGCCTTTAGTGCATGTGATGATAATCGGGCGCACGCCGCCATCGGCATTGCTCGCGTTGTTGTTGTTCGCATTGCCGTTGTTGTTCGCGTTGGCAAAGTTGGAAGCGGAAGCCACATCGGAAACAAACCTAAAATCTGTCACTGCCTGTTCTTCAGGAATTTTGCGTACTGTGCGTTAGTCCTGGACTGCCACGCCTTGATGGCGTTCAGCTCCTTTTCTATCAGCTCTACATACGGCATCAGCTTTTCCTTATCTACGGGCAGGATATAGCATATATTCTGCATGGCCCTCAGCAGTCTGTAGCAGTCCGCCTGGGCCAGCTTCTGGTATTTTCGCCTAAGGTTATGCCAGTATTCATAGTCATTTGATGTCGGATAGATGGTATTCGCTGTCACTACATTAGTCTCCAGCGACTCCATGATGGCGAGAAGCTTTGTCCTGTAGTGATCAATCAGCCACAATGGCCATTCGGCTTCTACATCAATATGGTACTTCTCGCATAGTGCCATGTAGGCTATACGGTCTTCCTCGGTCATTTTCGCGCTGTGCACGAAAGATTTTAGCTTCCGTGTCACAGGCTTAGCACCGAAGTCACGTATAAACAGCAAGGTCAGCTCCTTCTGCAGCTTAAACAGCGTATGCAGGAACTCCACCCTGCTCTCACTTCTTTTGTTCAATGGTACTGACATATTCCCTACCTCGTGCGGATTTGTAAAAATTCGTGGATATAGGGCGCGGCAACAAGGCCGCGCCTGTTCCAGGTATTAGCTACGGGCAACCTTCGTTACCCTACGCAGATAAGCGGGCGCACGCCGCCACCGGCAAAGCCCGCGCTGTCGTAGCTCGCATGGCCGTCGCTGCCCGCGAAGGCAAAGACGGAAGCGGAAGCCACAGCGCGGAGCCAGAACCACTGCCTAGTGTAGGAGTGTCCTTTGAACTGGAAGATGGGCAGCCTCTCACAATCCTCGCCAATATCGTGGAAGCTGGAGCTAAATACTTTGCTTCCATACACAGCTACTTCGCTCATCAGGCAAGACTTGACGGTGTACCAACTCCAGCCGGTTGTAGAGCCCATCCAGCCAGCACCAGCGCCGGAGGTCAAATCCTTATTCATAGCGTTGCTGAGCAGTGCCCTGCGAGCTAACAGGTGATTGCCTAAAATTGTGGCTAAATTTGTGTCAATTGTTGGAATGACACTCTGATGCATATAGCTGTTGTAGTAGCCACCGGTGGTGTCATTTGTGTCATTCATCTTGCTTGTCAGCAGATTGGTTTTCGGGATTAATGCAATGTGATGATTGGTGAAAGCTGTATCACCTTTCTGGTAATATGTGTCAAATCCAGCAATCTCCCATTCGACATTATACGTACCGTCCTGTACTTTGAAATAATCACCAAGATACAGGTCATTGAACAAGCCTGTAGATACCCCATGGTCACTCAGGAACTGCTCGAACGCGGACAGGCTGGTGAAGGTTCCCCAGTTCTTGCCACGGTAGATGCAGTTGTGGGATAAGCCCTGGGTATTAATAATGTCCATGATGCCCTTGGAGTTAATCGCATTCACGATTTTCAATCCGGTTTCATCAAGCATGATTGGTTTTGTCAAAGTTGCCATTGATATTCCTCCTCAAAATAAATTCAAACAGTGTAGGTAGTGCAAAGCTTGCCGTCTACGATAGACAGCCCGGCAGCTGCATCCGCAGTCTTGGAATTGCCTGTACAAGCCTTGGCTGTAGCAGCTTCGGTGGCGGTTGCCGCGTTGCCGGTGCAGGCCTTGGCCGTGTCAGCCGTTCCTGCCGTAGCAGCCTTTCCCGCATAGCTGGTGACAGGCTGTGGCACGCCGTTGGCGTCCATGTACACCGGCATGCTGGCACTGCCCTTGCCCTTGAAGCTGTCAATATGGGCCGCTTTGGCTACCACATCACTCCACTTGTCTTCTTCCTTGCCCAGCGTCATAGCCTGTCCGCCGGGGCCGAAATACGGTGTTGCCATACTTCATTCCTCCTTTTGGGTTAATTTGAATTATTTCACAGTCACACTGCCGTCAGCTGATTTGGCAAATAGCTGCGGCACTGCAAATGTCTTTGTTCCGTAATCAGTTATCAGGCCGCCCTCAACCCTGAACCAGGGCAAGGAAATCGCATACCCCGTGCCATCGGCAGTCAGCCCGATAGTAGCTGAAACCTCTGTCAGCTGTACATGCTCCGCATCGTGCTTGTCAACATAATTCTTTATGCTGTCTGCCACCTGTGCCAGGGCTGTTTTGCTGACATATCCAGTCTGTGCCATTGTTTTTAGTCACCTCCAGTAAAATTGCAGGGCCGACCTGCACCATTCAATAGGAATACCTGCCAGCCCTGCAACCCTAAATCACCAGAAGCAGCTTATGCGAACTTGGCTACAATCTGATTTATGTCATCAGCAGTAGCCTCGTTAATAGCCTCCAGCTTGTTCTTCAGGTCGGTGGTGAAATCCTCGGTAGACAGGCCCTTGCCATCTTCCTTATCCACCTTGCCGGACAGGTCGGTAACGCCGCCAAGGTTATCCCAGCTGGTGCCATTCCATGCCACATTCTCGCCAGCGTTCAGATTATGGGACGGATCAGCGGCAGTAACGTTGTACATGTCGCCCACCTTCTGGCCCTCTGCCGGGAGCTCTGCATAGGTGGCAACAGTGCCCTTGTACAGGAGTGCGGTAGTATAGTCAGCAGACTTGGCGTATTCGGACAGGTCGATGTTTACGCCCTTCTCGGTAATCTCCAGTGCCTCGCCGTTGACCTTCACAGCTTCCAGCACGTTCACCTGGGCACCCTCAGCAACGCCCTGCAGCTTGGTCTTCTCGGTGTTGGTGTAATCAGCCTCGGACAGGCCCTTGCCCTCAACCTTGTCCACCTTGGTGGCTTCCTTGGCTGCGATGGCATCGGTGATGGAGTCAATCTGCTCCAGGGTAACGTGCGCGGTTGCTGGGGTAGTAGTAGTGATAGTCATAATGAAATCTCTCCTTTTGAAAAAATAAATTTATATTCTTTAGCGGCATCTCCAAGTGTGCACCCTTAAATCCAGCCGTTAAATTCAATGATAAATAAAAATGTTAATCAGCGATAATCAGGAAAACTTGCTGATGATATTATTAATATCTTCCTTGGTTGCCACAGGCACATCCACCTCTTTTACAGGCTCATCGTCGTCACTGTCATCGTCGGCCTGCACAGGCACCTTAGCGGCGATAATATCACCATCGGCATTCCGCATGAACCGCGGTGTCGAGAACCGAATCGGCGCAGGCGTGATGCTGCCATCACTGCTCTGATAAAACTCAGCAAAATCAGCAGGACGCTGAAGGATACCAGTTGTAACGCCGTTGGTCACTTTCCGGAAGGCATCGCCGTCAAGGACGGACATCTTGCAGACCTGCCAGATAACACCGCCATCTACAACAGTGTCATTCAATGTCAGCAGGTTAATGTAGCAATTTTCTTCACTGGTTATACCGCTCTGGATGCATTTTAGGAAGAATCCAGGCCGTAGCCTGCTGTCATAAAGCAAATCATTGACCTTGTAAGCAGTGCTACGCTGCAGCAACCTTGCCAGTGGTTCCAGCTGGCCTCTTGTGACCAGCCCTGACGGATCTATGTTCAGTGATAAATTATCAATATTTGAAACCACGATATTGAACGAATAATCAACAGTGATAATAGCGCCTATTGATTCCGGCGGAATCATATCCGGCTCCGTAGCCAATGCGATCAGGTAGAGGATTTCGCCCACATCGGGATCCATAGCAAACAATCCCAGCTCCCTGGCGTAAAAGCCCTCCTGAATTCCCTTGGTGGTCAAGGTGCATTGAACCTTGCAGATACCATCAACTGTGGCAGTATTCGAGGTAATGCCCATGCTTTCCCGTGGTTCCTTCAGGTCGATAGCCACATCGGCTTCTTCCCATGTCATTTGACCGCTGCCGATTTTGAACCGGGTAAGTTTGAGTGGTGTTCCTGTTTCGGCCTTGGCTTGCAATATCCTGCCAGCCTTTGTCAGCCTGACCTCTTTGAAATTAGCCATTATTTATTTTCCTCCTTGTGAAGACTGATTGCTTTATATGTAATTTCGCCTATTCCTGTCTTAAATGAACAAATCATATCTTGATTGATAGCGGAGCGAGGCGAAATACAAACGTAATTTTCACTTGATACACCTGTACCTACAGGCAGTTTGGCGAATGTGTCAGAGTCTGACACGCATCTGGGCAATAATTCCACCTTTCCATATTCGGATAAATTACCGCCCAGCAAAATTTTGGCGAATGTGTCAGAGTCTGACACGCATCTGGGCAGTAATTCCACCTTTCCATATTCGGATAAATTACCGCCCAGCAAAATATTTCCTTGCGCCTCAGCACCGCTGACATGCTGTACTCTCACATCAGCACTGTGGTGTATTTCGTTATGTCCGCCTATAAAAATAGACGATGAAATATCACCGCCCTGCACTATTCCCGGTATTATTTCATATTTTTTGTGTACATCCGCAAAACAGCCTAAATACCTGGTAATGTCTATACTTTTAGAAAATCTCAACACCTCAAGCCAGCTTCTGACATTTTTTGAGGCATTGATCATCTTGATAAGGTTTTTGATTTTTTGTGTAGTAATTTGCGAATCTCCCAAATTAACCTTAAAGAAAAAGGGCTCACCGCCATAGTCAAACCATTCCTCTACTACTCCAGTCTGATACACAGTCTGTATCATTTGCTCCACCGCGGCCGGAGTGCCCTTGATGCGATGCCAGGCGATGGAATTTTTGACCAAATTCCTCCTGACAGCCAGAGGAAGCGTATCATCATAAAAATCACAATGCATCTGAATGGCCAGCGTATTAATCAATTCGCTGCCAAGCATATCTATGGCTGGATAAATCAGTACTTCAGTAATAGTTTTGTCAAAAGACAGCAATGTATCGTCAACGACCTTTGCTACCTCCTGTACATTTTCCTTATCCAGGGACTGGGGCAGATTTTTGTGAATAAAATAATCTTCAATATTATTCATTCATCCTCACTCCCCGTCATGGCTATGGAAACACCCTTATCCTGTGCCACCTGATTCTCTTTTACCTGCACAAATTCAGGCGAATTAATCAGTACCCTTTTTACGCCACCTATGGATTTGAGCCGATATATCAGCTCATCCGGGTTTATGTCTCTCCCCAGCCTGGTGCGCTGCCACATGCGATATTCTTCTACAGCCTTGTATACGTCAGCTGATACGCTCGCCGGATCTGCGCCATTTTTCAGCCAGTATCTCACATCTATCTGATAGCTGACTGGCTCTGGCGCAACCACCTCCACTTTTTCGCACATAGGCCTGACTGTCTTTCCGGATAGCTTCTCCTCTATCTCTCCAAAAATTGTATTCTCAGGAATAATACCGCCTGTCAGAAGCACAACTACATTAACAACTCCTGGAGAGGGCGAATAGGCCGCCGCATCAATAATAGCCGAATTGGTACTTTTCGCCTGAAAGATATACTGTCCTTCAGGGCCTGCACAGGAATAGCTTTCAGGTGCTTCAAAAATCCTTTCGCGCAATGCGGCATCAGTTTCAACATCTGAGCCACCCTCTGATGTGCTGATATTCTCAATAGTTTTTACATAGGGAACAGGATCGATGATTCTGCTTATCTCCCCCGGCTTGTAGCCGTTTCCTGCCACTCCCTTGACATTACACAGGCATGTAACCTGCGCTGACGTATTTCCGGCTGTTATAACCACATCATTGGCCGTGAGAAAATAAATATCACCTTCTGCGCCTATGCGGGTTCCTTTAGGGATGATGGTTTCCTTGTCCCTGGCTTCTGAAAGCCGTATCTGGAATGCAGCTGAGGCTGCGCTGGCAGGTATTCTGGCGACGCCCACCAAGGCTCCCAGATTTTCCAGCTTATCTCCTTCGGCGTATTTCAGCAAATTCTGCTTGCCGGTATAATTCAGTTTTTCCAGCAGTCTGATGATTACATCACATATAAACAGCAAGAATAATCTTATCGGATCACCTTCGGCAAGGTTCCTGCCTGTAACAGACGTGTATAGCGCAAAGATGGTTTTCTCAATATTTTGGGCATCTGCTTCCACAAAATCAATCTCAGGCAAATCTGCCAAATTAAGCATTAATACTCACCTCCAGCCTCGGCTGCAATTTTCCGCTTATATCAGCTGTGTATGTGATGGAGTTAATAACAGCCCGCGGCTCATACCTTCTTATAGCCGAGAATATTTCCTGTGTCAGCCTGGCCTGAGCTTCATGTATAGGCATATCAACTACATTACCACTGATGCCAAAATTCCTGTCCAGAGGAATTTCTCCCTTCATGGTTCCCAGAATAGTGCGCAAGTTTTGTAAAACTTCTTCGATTGTATTGTCAGGTGCAAAATCTATCTCAAGTTTTTCTGCCATATCAACAACGTAGCTATTCATAAGACACCTCCCAGACCACCCAAGGCGATATTGGCAACATTGTAGATTGCACCGTACTTGTCAGTCTTCGTCTGCTCCTCTACATAATTGCTGTCATCGTATTCCGTGAGATTGACAGTGACATCTGTCTGTATAAGCTTACCCATGGCATTAAAATAGTTATTGCCCTCTGAGAGGCTGTCTATGCGCCAATAATTCTGTGTCACAGGCTTTCCACCTATAACCAGAGGGAACACCGCCCCTGTGTCCCTCATCTGGCGCAGAGTCTCTAATTTTTCCATAGGCGATACGATAATATTTCCGTGGTCGCTTCGCAGCTGAATCCGAAAGCTGAGCTTTTCCAGCCCCGGCCCCTTGAACTGGCTGACAGGCTTGCGAAGGATTAAATCATGCTCCGCCCAGCGCGCTTCGCCAGACCGCTGGAAGTCAGAAGGAGTAAGCAGGTACTCTCTTGATACAACGAAGACCACACTGCCCATATAACCAATATACATATCATCAGCCCCCTATGAATACATTACTGCTGCCAACAGCCACGCTGCCGCCGCAGGATACAGGATCGCCTACACGGCCTGACTGTAAGCCGTTGATATATACAGTGCTGCTGCCAGAGGCGATTACACCGCCATGAGGCGCATGGTCGATACAGCTATGGGGCGGATAGCTGTCGGACTGCCTTCCAGCTCCCCTGCCGTTAATAATCACATCAGGGCTGGCGGATGCCAATCCCCGTGGCGGGCAAATATCATGCCCTGTATCACTATCACCTAATCTCGTTGCTGCTGGCATAACTTGGCCTCCTTCTAGTTTTTCTGCGTGTCATTTATGACACGCGATTAATTGGATGAACAGATTAATTGATATATATCATCGGTGCCGTCAGCTTCATGTAGCCGGATGCATGTATTTCCATGTTGCCATTTTCATCTACACGCCAATAGCTGCCGCTTTCGTGATGAACGCTCCTGACCACCTCATTGCTCTCTAAAGCTTTATCAGCATCACTATAAAACGCTCCCAGCACATACCCTTCCCCAGGCCCTTTACCGGAAACATTGGGCAGAACCAGGCACAGTACCTGGTCATTGACTGCAGGCATCCAATAATCCTTTGTCTTGCAGGTACCCCGCTGGATAACCTTTAGGGCTGCTGTGGTGCGGTCATTCTTGTCAGGCCTTGTCACAATAACAGTACCTTCTGCAGGATTGACATCCGTAACAATGCCGACAAAAAAGAAATTGCAAAGATTGTTAATATCCATTCAGGCACTTCCTCACATCAAAGTCCGTAGTATACGTAGAACCAATCCTATGCGCCGCCTTGGTGATTATATACTTGCCATCGCATACGCCAAAGCCGGTCAGGATTGCTGTCAGCCCGGCAGAAATGCGAAAATCCCCCAGGGAGCTGAATGTTCCTGTGAACTGCTCCTTGTTGGCATCGCGAAGTTTTTTCTTGGCCAGCCTTTCCGCCTCTGCCTGATTTTCCACCTGATCCCCTGCATGGAGCACATTGCCCTTTTCCATGTCTGGATTGACAAATTCTCCCTGGATAACCTCTTTCTTTTTGCCTTTTTGGTATCTGACCACGCATTTCCAATAGATGTCGCGTGTTTTTATTTTTAAGGAGTAATTGCTAAGCATGTGCACAAGTGCATATTTAGGATTGTGGTCATTCAAGCCTGGCTTCACTATTTCCAGTATCGGCTCCTGCTGTTCCATCTTGTCATCATCGAAAATAATAACCTGATCAGGCGTTACTTTCAGGCTCCTGCCATTATCCTGACAGATGCGCATCAAAAAATGCAGGTCTGATTCATCTGCCTGCTCAATATGGTCAAGATTTGGATTGTCAGCACAGTCCCAATACAGCTTGATGTTATTGCGCTGGCATATATCGTCAGCACATTTCCAGATGGAGATGTTTTCCCAGGTCTGATTGCGCTGCACGCCCCGCAGGGTGGAGTTTTCTACCACTGATACAGCCTTCAGGTGTACCGTGGTAGGGAAACCCTGTAACTCAATTTCGTCAATCTCGAAGCTGCCCATCTGGAATACTTTTTCACCTTCGTTGACGTTTGTCCAGTTGTAGCAGTGCAAGGATATTTCCAGCATGGATTCGGTCTTGGGGAACCATTCCTCCGCCCAGAGCTGTGCCCTGTCCTCCAGTACCAGGTCGATATCATCTACACTGCCGCTGAGATTGTCGCTATAGTCCAGAGACAAAAAATACTTTGATATATCTTCAGAAATATCCTTTGCCTCTTTTTCATCAGGGGCAGTATACTTTATTTCCAGCCACGCCCTTCGGGACAGCTTCGTGCCCGGCTCAAGGGATTGCAGCCAGTCTTTCAATATTTCAAACGCCTTGACTGCCATGTTTTATCGCCTCCACGGTGGCAAAAAGCTTCTATCCTCTGTTTTTAGCTCAGGGCAATTCAGCTTGATACCCTGGGGAAAAACTGCAATATTCATATACTTGGTATTGGCCTGTATAAGCTTGTCCATGCAGGTCTCTTTTCCGTATACCTTGTATGCAATTAAGTCCCACATATCCCCCTGTATGGTCGTATATACATCAGGCATAGGAAAATCTCCTTTCGTTATTTCGTACATTGGCCAGCATTCTAGGCAGCTCTCGTTCGAACTGTGCTTTCTGCTCTGCCAGGGCACGGCGCACAATATCGGCTATATTTGCCGACTCGCCGTTTCCGCCTGTACCTGTGATATTAATGACAGGGGCAAACTCCACACTGACGTTGCCGGTGCTGCTGGCTGTAGCTGGCGCAATAACGGTATTTTTATCCGTCATCCTGCTGTTCTCCATCAACGTTCTTGCATCTGCAACGATGGTGGATTGCTGTCCGGCTATCTGAATGGCATCTCCCATATAGCTTTGCTGGTTAGCTATCCGGACTGCTCCTCCAGCATAATTGCTTATGGTGGCCGCGCTGGCAGATTTTGCCTTATTGGCAGCCATACCTGCCTGTGCAGCCGGGTGATAGGCTCCCAGCATTTTTCCAGCAGTCTGCCAAAGCTGCAATGCTCTGGTAGTGTTATTGATCGGAATGATAACCTCTGTATCCCCTGCCTCTGCTACCCAGGTTAAATATGGCTGGCTGAAGATACCGCCTGTGGCTGACATACCCGCTTCCACTGCCTTGTCAGATGCTGCCGATTGGGCCTCGCTGTTGCCACCTTTGACAAAATTTACAACCGCTTGGATAGGCGAGCTGAAAATCTCCTTCAGATGATTCCATTTTTCCTCTACCATGGCTACACCTGAATCCACAATCCCCTGTACCTGTGCCCATACATCCAATACAACGCTGACAATGGCATTCCAGGTGGCTGAGGCCGTGCCATATATCTGGTTCCAGATTGCCATGATGAAAGCGGCACCAGCAGCCACAATAGGATATATAGCCGCCCAGACCGCCATGACAACACTCATAATCCCTGCCCAAGCTGTATTGGCTACAGCCAAAATCATCTGCCATACCGTGCTGATGAAAGCACCACAGGCGGCCATAGCCGCATTAATAACCGCCAAGGCTACATTGATGGCTGTGCAGATGATGTTCCAAACCAAGGACACATGAGGCTGAATCAAGCTCCAGATAGCCATGATAGCCTGTATGCCTGTCCGGATAATCCCCACGATAAGCTCAATGGCAGTCAATACCACCAGTGCTACCACCACGAATATCCCCTTGGCAATGGTGCTGATTACTGACCAGGCAGCCGTGAAAGCAGGAGCAACAGCTGACCATACAGCCATAGCCGTGCTGACTATTCCCTGCCAGATACCGCCAATGAAATCAGCTAGGCCAGTGAAGATCGCCATTGCACCATTTTGCAGGCTCTGCCACGCACCAAGCACCGCCTCCCGGAAGCTGTCATTGGTCTGCCATAGGTAAACCAGTGCGCCCACTAAAGCTATAACAGCCATAGCAATCAATATGTACGGATTTAGTGCCATAACAGCGTTCAGGATGGTTTGTGCCACACTGACGCCTGCAATAGCACTCCTCAACATGGAGAATGTAGATAATACCATGCCATAGGCAGCTACAGCTGCATTGACTGCCAGACAGGCTATAACCACACCAGCAATAGCAGTCCCTATGCCTGCCAGAACTACAATCAGCTGCTGGTTATTTTCAGCAAAATCAGCAAAGGCTGCTGCTACCGGAGTCACGGCAGACATAACTGAGTTGATAGCGGGCAGCAGGGCTGAGCCGATGCTGATAGACATAGCCGTGACTGTATTCCTTGCCAGCTGCAGCTGATTCTCGGTAGTCTGGCTTCTGGCTGCATATTCAGCTTCCATGGAGCCAGCATATTGCGTGGCATCTGCTACCTTGCCGAAATTGTCTTCCAGTGCTTCAAGATTGGAAAGCATTGGAGCAATGGCACCTATACTTTCCCTGCCAAACAAAGTACCCATAACAGATACCTGCTTCACCTTATCCAGAGATTTGATGGTATGCAGTACATTGAGGATCGTTTCCTTGGAGTTTTTCTGCATCCCTTCCGCAACCGCCATATAATCAAGTCCGATGTCGCTAAATGTTTCAACCTGGTTTTTGGTGGCAGCTTCGCCAGCCGTCAAGGCCATCATAAAATTCTTGATGCCGGTGGCAGCTACATCAGACTGCACGCCTGCCCCAATCATGGATGCACCCATAGCGGCTATTTCTCCGGATGCGATACCGCCAATCTCGCCCAGAGGGCCGATACGGGTAACTACATCGGAGATTAGCGGTGCAGATGCCGCCGTGGTATTGCCCAGGTAGTTTATCTTATCCGCCAGCGCGACTACATCACTTTGCCCCAGCTTGAAGGCCGTCCGCCATTTCGCCATCATGTCACCAGCCTGATCGGCCGTAATGTCAAAGGCGATGCCCATCTTGGTAGCAGATTCAGCGAAAGCCATCAGGTCCTGCCTGGCAATACCTGACTGACCGCCAGCAGCCACAATCTTGGCAATATCATCGGCTGCCATTGGCAGGGTTCTAGACAGATTCAATATGTCGCTATTCATTTCCTTGAATTGCTGCGGCGTATCGAAGTCCACTACCTTCTTGACGTCTGCCATGACTGATTCAAACTTCATGGCGGCATCCACACATTCCATAATAGGCGCTGCAAAGGACTGGATGGCCATAGCACCGCTTTGAAGATTACCGGCAGCAACGTAGAAATTACTCTGCTTCTGGGCGTGAGTTTCCCTGACAGCTGCTTTTTGCGCTTGTGAGGCATTGTAATCAGCCTGCACCTTTTTAGCGGCAGCCAGGGATGCTTCTGTCTGGGATAGTTCCTTTTGCAGCCTGTTTTGGCTTTCAGCGAAACTATCAGTATCAAAACCAGCTTTCCGGAGTTCGTCCCCCAGCTTCTGGGCCGCGTTCTGAGCCTTGTTATAGCCATTACCGGCACTACGGGCTTCCCTGTTGGCGGTGGCCAGCTCCTTGGCCAGTGCCTTGGTGGCAGTATTGCTGTTTCTGTAGGCGGCATTAAGCTGGATAACCTCCATCCTGGCCTTGGCGTATTCCTGAGCTGAGGCAGTTTTCTTCATCAATTCAGCTGCAACCTTTGCCTGTTCCAGCTTTATTTTATACTGCTCAGTAACAATCCTGGACTTTTCAAACTCACTGCTTACAGCTGCCACATGGCTTTTGGCTGTGGATAGGCTATTGCCTGCTTCCTGTGCTTTCTCAGTCAGTTCCTTCAGCTTATCCGTTTTGATTTTTATTTTATTCAATTCCTGCATCTTTTGCCGAAGCCCGGCTGTTTCGCTGATTGCCTTCTTGACCGACTCCGGCAGGGAGGCATCCAGCTTGCCTTTAATAGCCAGGGCGAGCTCCATCATTTTTCCAGCCATATTTCAATTTCACCACCCATAAGGTATAATGTAAAAAGGAGGGATGTAGTATGTTTTTCTTGTATGACAATTGCTCAAAATGCTCTCAGTGTAATTATTGCAATATTGATATTGTCAAACAAAGTTTGATTGAAACTAACAAAAGTCTTGAACTAGTTGAAAAACTAAAAAGCTCTTTTGCTGATGCTCCTGAAATCACAGAAAAAACCAATGAAGAAATACGCGAAGTATTGCATGGTAACAAATATCAAAAGACAATGCAGGAGCTATCTGATATGCAGCTAGCTATCGCACGCAAGCCTCCGCTTTCAGAAGAACAAATACACGAAATACTATACGGCAAGCCAGAGCCGTAATATCCCAGCATTGCAGAAGCCGCCAAATCACGGCTTCTGCTTTTTTATTGCTTCCTGCTCCCGCTCTATTTCCGCATTCACAGTTTCTACCCAGGATTGAAACTCCGCGATGGGCATTTTCAGGAAATATTCCATAGATGAATTGCTGTACTTGGCCATGCGCAAGGCGGAAATCTTTATGCTTTCCGCCCGACAGATTACGCTAGCAAAAAATTCTGTACCTTCAGGCAGACAGTAGTAAAATCCTTGCCGCTCAGCTTCAGGATTGCATCGTAGTGCATACCTGCTGCCTTGGCGGCCACCATAGCCTGATAGATGCTGGACAAGGCAGGAACTGTCACCTCCCTGTCCTCTTTTCTCGTAGCCTTTTCAATAAGTGTCAGAATATATCCATTCACCCTGTCAAAATCAAGAGTCAAGGTATCGATGCCATTTGCCAACGGCTTTTCAAGATGAATTACTACGCAATTCGCCTTTTCATCTGCCCCATTAGCAGCCTCCGGCAACACCTGTGCCTCTGCAGGCTCTGCCTCATCTGTATTAAATTCCACATCTTTAGCCATACGTCAACGCCTCCTTAATTCATGCCGATAGCCCTGCGGATTTCAGCAGTAATATCCTCTGCACCAATCACGCATTTGTAGCCGTATTTATCAATCTCAATCAGATTTTCATCATTGTACTCTATTTTGATGTAGTACACCTCAATGGTGGTTTTGGAATTCATGGCCTTCTGAGCTTCCATCGTGCCAGGCTCATGACTCTTTACCCTGCCCTTGATGATAACGTGATACTGATCGAAGCTGTAGCTTCCTTCGCCACCGTCAAAAACCTGAACTGCTGCATAGGCATCAAGGGATATAGCCTTGCCAGCTACCAGCTTGGTGCTGGTTTTGGTTGGCACCTGCCAATTTGCCACAGCTTCCATGCTATCAAAGTGCCCCAGCACCGGTGCACTGATGGTTCCCATAACACCAATCCCTGTAATATCCTCAGTAGGATTGTTAAACTTTGGCAATTCCAAGCTCTTGACGGAAATCATATCATCTGCCCCGTCAAGGTAGGCACGCATATCATTGATTAATTCCGGAATCCTATTTGTAGCCATCTTCTAACCCCCTCTTCTTATTCAAACAGCTTGCTAAAGCTGCTGACATCGTACTCCAGTATATCCTCAATATCCTGAGCTGGCACAGGCGGCGTAAGTTTTGTATGCACGCGGATAATTCCTGCCAGCAAATCAGTAGTCGGATTCTCGTCCTCCAGGAACTGTACACTGGCTCCCAGCAAATAGCCACGGGATACAAGACCATTCAGGCGAATGTTTTCCGTGTTGATAATTGTCTTGATAAGCGTTGGCTTGAGAGCCTGATCAACCTTCTGCCAATACTGCAAAATGAATGTCTGATACTGCCAGTCAAACATGCGGCGCACACAGATAAAGCAATCCTTGACATCTGTATTGGATGGGTAGCAGCCGGTATAATTCCCCCAGCTTTTCCAGCCACCGACAAAGTTAAGTCCTGTCATAATACCCTGGCTGTTCAGCAGATTTGCCTGAGGCAGGCTCAGGGCTACCTCCGTGCCATCAGCCAGGCAGAGGCCTGTTGCCTGCAGGGACTGATTCGACGGGGACTGATATGGAACATCACTGTTGGCCGCATCCATAACACCGATAACACCAAGAATATGAGTAGACATGTGGAATACTGCATCGCCATTCCTGACACATGGCCAGCATACCACCTGGTTTGTGCCGGTGTAATTGTTTTTGTTCTTCCACCCATTCACATCAAGATAGGATTTTGCCTCCCTGGTATCAACGTCCGTCAGGCAGATGCAGCGGAATAATTCGCTGATATTGGCAGACTTTGCTTTCATGACGGCAGCCACTACAGGATCCTCGGACCAACCGGGAGCAGCAATGATGCCAGGTACCAGGGACAGCATGGTGTAGATGCTGTCAATCAGCTCCATGCCTTTGATGGAACCATCAGAGGAAGCGCCGCCAATAATATCATCCCGGCTGACCATAGATGCATCAACCACATCACATTTTATGAAAATGGATGCGGCATCCTTCAGGCTGCCATCCTCCAGGATACTGATTACCAGCTGTCCATCATCATTGTAGGCGGCTGTGTAGTCCTTATTGATTTCTGCCGGCGTATCAGAAAGAGCATCCGGCAATACCTGGAGACTGTCAAGCAGCACAGCATTGTCAATTACAGCAGAACCTTCTACAACCTCTGCGGCTGTCTCCATACTCTTTTTATGCTTGGCGGGATCCAGTACATTGACAAAAACGATAGGCTTCACTGCGTACAGCTTGAACTCGCTGTACATAACCTCCGACAAAGTGTATTTGCTCCAATCGGCAGAATAACCAAGTGCTGTAACTGCTTCATCCCAGCTGTAGCAAATGACAGGCTTGTTTACGTATTTTGCCGGTTCCTTGGTCAGATGAACAGGCGCCGTGCCGAATACAACAGGCAGACCTGCCGTAGTGCTCACTGTTGCCAAAATGGATGTAGGAATTTCCTTCACCCTAACTCCATGAAAATAAGCCATTATTTTTCCTCCTTCTTGTGTGCCTCGATAGCCTGCTGATAGAACTCATGCATAGCTGTGCCCTTGTGGGCTATGTCTGCCCTCGCTTTATTCAGTCTGGCTGCCGGCACAAATAATTTTGCAAAAATTGTGCCCTGAAATTCCCGCGGCACCCCATCAGCAAAAATGCCAAAGGTGGTCAGACGTGAATTTCGGAACCCTGGCCCCACATAGATTAGCGGGCCGTGATTACTTGTCTTTCTCTTTTTCGCCATATTCATTTCCCTTTGTAGCCAGAATAATACCACTGTGACTCATTCCTTGATGGATGTGGGATGTGGATGGCCGCCTCAATATATCCCCACCATTGGGGGTATGGCTGGTCGGGTGGCACTCCCATTGTCAAGGAGCCGTCCTGCAAGGGCCATTTATTATCTATAGGGGTATTTGCCAGGAACTTGAAGCGAACCCATTCCAGCAGGCTGTAGAGGCTCAGATACCCCTGCTGCTTGTCCCTGTCATAGGTGGTAACATTGATAAGGAGATGCGCTATGGAATAATCCTGCCTGTCCTCAACCAGCTCAGGCCGTATGACGATAGCGGGACAAAGCTTTCTTTTTTCCGCATCTGTAGCCGCGTAAGGAAGAAATCCCGTATACACATTGATTTCCTCCTGTTCTTCACGCTTCTCATCATGCAGTAGAAAGCGCAGCTTCATGCTATCTTCACTGACAGCTTTGCGCAGATATGCAGCAATTCCGTCTGCACATTGGATAGAGTTCATTTAGACCACCCCCAGCTGACGTCCTATTTCATGGTAAAGGCGTGTCTCAAAGACCTCGCCTGCCCTCTCCTGCATCTCTGACATTACGGCTTCATTGCCAAAAAGCTGGGGCACAGATGGACCATGCAGGCCTTTGAGTGGAAATCTCTCGGGGCCGCGCCTCTGCACATACTGGCCGGAATTCATAGCAAACGACCGTGGAACAATCCTGCCCCCGCCATGCTTGATGGCAACAAAAATGCCCTTTTTCCGCTCATTGGCCCGATATTTTTTCACCGATTCAGTAGCACCTTTTACTTTCAGTGTAGCTCCGTCAGCTTCACTGAATATCATGGTGCGCTCCTTCATGTCACCGGATCGGATAGTATATATCTGCCTGACATGCCCGGTACCGGCAGTGCGGGCTGCCAGAGCTGCCCGCTTGGCGGATGCTTTTACAGCACTGCCGATGTTTTCCGGCGATAGCTTTTCCAGATTCTTTATAGCTTCCTCAGCACCGCCCAGCATAATTTTTACTGCCATGTTATCACCTCAAATTCTGATGGAGGGTTATACTGATATTCCCCATATCCTCAACACAGGCAGAGACAAGCATCACCTCGCCGTCAAGGGTAAATGTCATCCCCTCTGCCGGTATCTCCGGAAGCTCGGATTTCTTCACATGGACAACAATCTGCCTGCCGCTGATGCCTTCATAGCTATCATAAGCCTGCCCCTGTAGGAATACCTCTCTGGCAGTAGGTGACTGCACAATACAGCTGCACATAGTACCGTTAAGCTCATGCTCCTCTGCAAATTCCTCTGAATTAAAAAACACATTCAGATCATCTTCAAGCTGTTCTCTGAATGTGCTCATTTTTTTGCTTTCGGCTTGTCAGCCGCCTCCAGGGCTGCTGCTATATCCTCAGGTTTGTCGGCCTCGTCCGCCACATCGGCAACATCTTCCTTTGCTTCCGGCACCGCCTCGATGACCGGTGCAAATTCCTCAGGATAATCCTTCAGCAGGGCCTTGGCCAGTTTCTCAGGAATATCAGCTGTATCGCCTTTTTTGTAGGTTATGCCGCCATTTCTGAGCATGTACCTGATAATGCGGATTTTCATAGCGCAACGCCTCCTTACTTCGCCTTGATGACAGCCCAGTCATCAACGGTTTCAGGTACCAGCACGCAACGGCTGTACATGGCCAGGGAAACGGTGTTGTCATTCTCATTAGCGCGATATGCAGGCACGTAGTTGCCAACGTAGGTCTTGAAGGACCTGCCCTCCACCAGGGTAACAGCACCATGCAGCTGCTTGCCACGGCCAGGAATACCAATAATAACATCATCATCACCGATGAAGCTCTTGATGTGGCCTTCCTCATCGGTATAGGTCTCCATATAGCTGTACAGCTCAAGGTTCAGGCTCATAATCCTGCCCATGAACATTACCTGCGGTGCGGTGATGCGCGGCTGGAAGCTCATCAGGGAGAGGTTTGCATTATTGGAAATATTCATGTACTTCATGATAGCATCGTTGCCCAGGATGTAGTCCATGATATTCTTGCCGCAGATGGCAATAGTAGGTACCATACCGGCATTTTCCTGAATGCTGGCAGACATTTCTGCCAAATCGCCATAGATATCTGCATTTGCCTGATTCCACTTGATAGCAGGGATCAGCTTCTGGGTCCAGTCGTCAAACCTGACGGTATCAGTCTTGACCACCTTGCCATCAGCTGCATAGCCTGCAATCTCGCACTGGCCGTTCAGCAGAATATCAGCTGCCATCTTGTTCTTGCGGTTCACAATCATGTTCTGCAAATCAGTCAGATCCTTGGCCAGCAGCTGGGTTGCCCTCTGCTCCGGCGTCATGCTGGAATAGACATTTTCACCGAAGGAGCGGTTGGCAATATCATCAGAAGAAATCACGCGCCGCGGCCCCATCATAGGCGGCTCGTACCAGTCAATCTGGGACTGCTCCCGTGCCACGTTGACACCGCCGGTGCCGGAAATAATAAAAGGTGCCAGCTTGCGTGCTCCCTTGCGATATTCCACGCCAATCTTAGTGGTTACGGCTGTTGCCGGAACAACAGGAAAAAAGGTATCAACCAGAAAAGATGAAGGCTGCTTGATGCGCTCCATCGCCATCATCATAGTGTATGTATCTTTCAGAAAACCATCAGCAATAGACATATTTTTCACCTTGCCTTTCTCTTAGGAATGAATTGACGTCAGGTAGATATTCTTGTCCCTGAGCTGTGCCTCATGGGTTTCAACAGTATCTCCCTCCGCCACAATCAGCTTCTCGCGATTGAACATGCCGCTTACATAGACGGTAGCTGTTGCATCATCCTTGGCCAGCGGCACGGCAAGTACATATTCGGCAGTATCGCCAGTGCCTGCGAGGCTGCCATCAGCTGTCAGGACAGAGCCCCTCTTGAGGGCGGTGCCGGGAGTGACGGCAATATTGTACATTACGGCGGTAATTACAGTGCTGCCAATCAGTTCATCGTAGGATGTGGCCGCTTTCATAGTTTCATGGATTGCCATTATTTGTCACCTCGCATATTCTTCATGGCGGCTACCAGGCTGTTCACCTCGGCGGCCTTCTTACCTGCTTCCTTGTTGGTCTCATCTGCAGGATTAAGCCCTACCTTGTCAGCTCCGGAAGCCAGCTGGTCCTTGATGAGATTTTTAATCTCCTCGATGCCGGACTGCTGAGGCTTATCCTTGGTAGCGGACTCCTTTACCTGGTCCACGTATTCCCGGATTTCCTCTGCGGTATTGCCCTTTTTCTTGGCAATATCCACAATCTTGTCCACAAGCTCGCTGCCATCACGCATAGCATCCAGGTCAAGCATGCGCTGTCGCTCAACAGCTACCGGGTCAGGCTGTTTTTTCTTGTCCTGCTGGCTGTTGTCAGCTCCCAACAGGTCGCGGAGCTTGTCCAGCAAAGTCTTTTCATCATCCATATCCTTATCCTCCTTTGGCTTTGACTGCAAGATATCCTTCAGCTTTTCCGGCTGCTTGAATCTTGTCATGTCGATAGAAACATTATTCACCACGGCCACACCGCCCTGCAGGAAATTATTCACCTGCTCATCAGCGTCCACCTCATCAACGAAGCCGTAGTCTAAAGCCTCATCAGCATTCATCCACGTCTCTGCATCCATCAGCTTATTCAGCTTGCTCTCGGAAACATTCTTGCACTTTTTCATGTACACGTTGACAATGGTCTGCTTGACAACTGTCAGCCTGTCGGTCATTTTCTTCAGCTTCGGTACATCCATGTAACCCATCACGATGCACATGGGATTGTGTATCATGAAAATGCCGTTGCTCGGCATAACCACCTTGTCAGCGGCGCAGGTGATGATTGTGGCCGCGCTGGCAGCCATGCCGTCAATGCAGGCTGTAATATTGCCTGTATAGGATTTCAGCTGATTGTAGATGGCCTGAGCGGCAAAGACATCGCCGCCCGGACTATTAATCCTCAGCTTCAAATCCTTGCCGCCCAGGGCTTTCAAATCCTCAGCAAACTGCTTCGGAGTTACATCATCCTCATACCAGCTGGAGTTGGCTATCTCCCCATACAGAACCAGCTCAGCCTCCTCCTCTTCGGCTTCGTTTTTTATCTGCCAGAAGATATTATTCTCCTGGCTGTTTTTTGTTATCCTCCCCATCTGTATCACCTCCTTCCTCTACCTGCTGTGAACCGCCATCATTATTTGTCTCATTGGCGGTACTAAGCACAATGCCAGCTTCCGCAGCCCTCTGCTGTTCAATGCGGATAGTTTCCAGATTCTCATAGAAATCACTGCCTGTCATTTCGGCAGCTTCCCTCTCATGGGTGGAAAGACCGCACTGGATGCGCAAGGTTGAACCGTTGACATCCTTGATAGGATCAAGAATACTCATAGACGGCCCATACCATTCAGCATTGCAGTAGGCAAAACGGATGGCAGGATCAGCAAAGAAGCCAGGGGCCTCAATCCGCCCGGTGGCCACAGCCTCCGTCAGCCACATTTCATATACAGGCTGGCAGAAATCACGGCTGAACCATGCGCGCCTGAGCCTGAACTGCTCCCAGGCCTGCAACAGGGCTGCACGGCTGGCACTGTAGGAGCTGTTGAAGGACTTCATCAGCACTTCGTAAGGAATGTTCAGGGCTGCGGCAATCATCTTGATGTAGACCGTCATGAAGCCGTCAAAGGTTGCCTGTCCGCCTGTGGCACCGATGGATTTTACATCGATGTTTTTAGGCAGGGCATTGATGGTACCAGGCCCCAGGCTATACTCGTTGGCATCCACCACAGGCCCGGTGCCACCATCTTTATCATAGGTGCTTGCCCCCAGAATGCTGGAGACGTCTCCGGCAAAGCTGGAATTGCCTGTCGAAATGAAAAAGATGGTGAAATAGGAACGCAGTATAGCTGCCGCCAGCTCTGCATCCGAATACCTCGATACCTGCTTGAGGGCCTTTATCACAGGTGCCAGATATGGCACGCCCCGATACTGCTCAGGCCGTTCATCATGGCAGATGTGCAACACGTTGGGCTGGCTCATGATGTCGCCAAAAGCCTCCACCCGTGCCCAGGTAGTTGTGCTGTTTATCTCTACAGGGTCAAAAGGCACTTTGTTGGAAATCCAGTAGGCTTCCACTGCTCCGTTGCCATCCACCTCGACACCGTTGATGATTTTATTGCGGCCATTGGGGGCAGTCATTTCCACTGCCAGTGGGCCCGTAATGCCGTAAAAGTCTCGCCCTTGCGGATTGGAAACCCTGTTGCCCTCAATGGCCTGTATTCTAAGAGTATACGGCATGTTGATGTCGTAAGCCCGCCTGAAAATGGCAAAGCTGTCACCATCAGTCATATACGCCTTATACAAAATTTCCTGCAAATCGTAAAAGTTATTCCGCTTCCTGATATCGCACAGCTTGGAGCTGGCCCAGAGATTAAATTCCATAGCTGCCTGCTTGTTCCAGCTTTCAGCTTCCTCGGGAGTCATATCCAGCAGCTGATATTTCACCTTTGGGAATACCTTCAAGCCTGCCCCCACTGTATACTGGGTGGTTGTGGCAATTGCCGCGCTCCCTACAGGGGTATTGATGGCCTGGTCCGCCGCCCGGCTGCGCAAAATATCAAGATGGGCATTGATATCAGACTTGGCACTGGATTTTGTGGGGTTCCAGGCTTTCAGGATGCCGGAAGTGCGGGATGCGCCGCCTCCGTCATAGCCGCTATTCTGCATATTTACTTGTGTTTTGCCCTGAACGGCCGGCTTTTTCGCCTTGAATTTCCGCTTGCTCATTGCAAACACCTCAATCTATGAAAACTACTCGCTTGCTGCGCCGCATTTTTGCCTCTTCTCCATCGTCCAGAGTGGCACCGGCAGCCAGCAAATCATCTATCGCAGCCCTGATTTCAGCCAGATTGGCCCTTGTCAGGGCACGGTTGCCAATAGTATAGCTCTGGCCTGACAGAACTTTCTGCTCCGCCTGCCAATATTGGCGGAGACGTTCATTTCTCATCTTCTGGATGGTGTTCATTTTATCACCTCAGTAATAATTCGGCGTGTAGGAGGAACATTTTGCAACGTTTTTCCGGGAATGATGCTCTCTTTTCGGGGCAAGTTCCCCGTTTTCCTCATTATCGCGGCGGCTAAACCTGCTTTTGGTACGTTTTTCAGGCGGAACGTAACGGCTTGCCACCAATCCGGAAGTTTTGCTGTGCGTGTCAGAGTCTGACACATCATCAGCTTCCCCGGAGGGCGGTTTTTGGCCGTGCAGCTGCTCATAGAGCAGTCCCCAGTCCGGCTTCATGGACTGCATGGCTGCCAGATTGTAGACACGGAGGTCAAGGGGCTCGTTCCTGACGCCTGATTTCGGTATCCACACATTCTTCAGCACGCCGTTGCGCTTGACTAACCGCTTTTCCTCGGACAAAAGGCCTTTGAAATACACTTCATCATAGCCACGGTACGGCAAATCTTCATCACCATCACGACCGAAGTGAAAATATTTGTCTCCTATCTCCTCAACGCCAAGCCTATTAAATACCTGCTGCTTGCCATCATCAACGCCGAGGATAACCAGCGGCACCTTGCAGGCTACATCCTTGCCCAGCTTGTATACCAGCGGGATGCCCGGGCGGTTGGCATAGCCCTTGATTGGGAACCTGCCTGAGCCCAGATTTTTCTCGCAGTAGCGGTAGACAAATTCAGTATAATGGCCGCCTGAGTCTATGAAGGTCCTGGCTATTTTCATGCCTATTCCGTTGGCAAAGGTATATATCCTGTCCAGGATGCCGTTCAGCTCCTGCCATGTGGCAGCTTCATCCGGCTTAGACAATATCATCCCCTTGACAATGCCCCAGCATGCCTCCCCGAAGCCCCAGCCGCACACTTCATACTCCAGGCGGTTATCCTGGGTATCAACAGCAGCTGTCAGCAGCAGTACGCCATCCGGCAGGGCGGCACCGTACTGTTCCCGCCTTTTCATCAGTGGCAGTGCATCTATGGTGTTGTCGTTTAAGGAATACGGCTCGCCAAAGCGAGTATTAACTATAACCTTTTCCCTGTTGGCATCGCCTCTGGCCTCCAGCCATTCTGTCATGATTTGCTTCCAGGACAGCCATGGACTGGTGAAAGCATTGAGCCAGAATGAGCGTATGCCATTTTGAATAGCCTCAGGATTTTGCGGTACATACTTCTGGAGAGTTGTCTTAATTTCCTGTTCGCTAAACTTGAAGCCGCAATCAGGACAAACCCATTTCACATCGTTTACAACGATGATTTTGCGCTTTTTCTTGTCCTCATGCTCACTGTAGTCAGCCTCCATATCCACATAACGCAATGCATGATATTCACCGCAGTTGGGGCATTGGTGCTGCCATTCCTCCTGAGTCCCGGCAAGGTATTCATCTGCAATCCTGCTTTCTCCCTCGTTGGTAGGTGTGGAAAATAGCCCCATGACACGGTTCCAGAAGGTGGTCATGCGCTTTTCTGCCAGTCCTACAGGATCACCCTCTCCACCAGCTGAGGCAGGGAACCTGTCCACCTCATCCGCCAGCAGGATGCGCACAGGCCTTGACGCAAGACCTGCAGGGGAATTTGCCCCGCACATAATCAGGCGCCCGCCCGGAAAAATCTTCGACAGGATGGTGTTGTTGCCGTCCCTTGTCTTGGCTTCTCCCTTGCCATTCTTGCTCTTGATGTCATAAAACAGGCCATTCAGCACCTTGGTATCACGAATCATAGGGGCAATACGGGACTTGGAAAAATCCTCTGCCATCTCTATGGTGGGCTGAATCATCATGATAGGGCATGGATCCAGATGGGCAAAGCGACCAATGACATTGTTCATGATATCTGAATTATGAGTGGGTATCATCGCCTTGCCAGCTAAATACAAATGACTTGGCGAATCAACCTGTATACATTTCGTATCTTCATAACCTGCAAACTTAATATCAGTTATCCTTCTGCGCTCAGTTTCGCTTCGACGGTTCCCCGTCCTCAACGATAGCCTTGCTTTCTTTCTTGGCAATGAAAATACTGGCATGTCTTCATAGGCTGTAAAAGTGATGCGCCACACATCGTAAGATTTTCTTGTAGGCGAATTAGTGCACACGGCTTTTTTCTTCTTCAAAGTGTGCTTTATCCCTAATGTACAGAGAAGTTCCGATACGCCATCTATCAATCTTTTTGATTTCAATGTAAGCTCGCAGATGCCTTTTGGTGACACATATCCATCTGTATCCATAATGCCTTGCAATAATTGCCAGCGTGCCTCTTGCGATGCGCGAAGGTATTCCACCGGGATATGTTTGTTATTTATCAGATTCAGTTTTTTTAGCAAATAGTGGCCAGTTTTTTGTATATGTGTCACAGGGTCAACAAATATCTCTTTTTTTCCCTTCCATTTGTTCTTAAGTGATAGTTGCCTGTTACATTCCATGCAATGCCCATATTTATCCAAACCAAAAATCTGCTTATTGTGTCCGCGTTTACAGATTGGGTCATCAGGATTATACGGATTAAATTTTACAGTCATTACATTGGAGTGGTTTTTATCCTTATGCTGAACAACTACCTCATAACCATCTTTTTTCATTTTGTCAGCTATGAATAAATCATAATCCGGCATAGTTATTTGGGCTGATCGAGAATTGCCATCTCCGAGCCAGACTCCAAGAGTATATGGCTTTAAGATTAACTCTGTATGGTTATCAGTAACAAGTGGCCTGTTCACAGGAATAGCGTATACATTTCTTTTCCCGTTTTTATATGTGCCGACCATATCCCTGGTTGCTTTTATGCCATCAGCTTTATCTGTCTGAATATACCAATCGTGATTTTCATCAGCAATTAATTGTGAGCCATCGGAAAAAGTGATTTCATAACAAGGTCTTGACTTCATAACTTCTGTGCAGGCTATAACATTGCATAGATACCCATTTTCATCAAAAACTTTGTCACCGATTTTTAACGCTTCAATCGTTTTCCAGCCATCAGGTGTTGCTATAGGTGTACTCAGTTTCAATGCTTTGCCAATCTGACTGGAACTCATGACAACAACCTTGTTTACACCCGGCTGAGTGAAGGCATCCATGATTTCCTGCTGATATGGGGCGCGGGAGGTTTTCCACCGCCCAGGCTCTGCCGATATGCCGGCGGATAGCATTCTGTAGCTGTCCGCCCAGACGCTGGTGGATGTCTTCGGCTGCGGTTTAAGGCCTTTTTCAGACACATACGCCCACAGCTCATTCGCTGGTTTCAGCTTCTTCATTCTCCACCACCTCCTCGGACATAAACATCTCGGGCCTGTACTCTGCTAGTTCAGCCAGCTTTTCCTCTATTTCCTGGGTCAGCACATCATAAATCCTGTCCCTGTCAGCTCCATTCAGGATAGGAGCCAGCTTTGAGGGCAGTCCCAGCAGCTGGGTGCGGAGGTTGGAAACCATTTCAGTCATAACCAGCTCCACAGTGGCAGCGTCATAAGCTCTGCCTTCCTCCTTGGCCAGACGAAGCTCCGACAGCTCGCGTTTTACTTTTTCGTGCTTGGCCTTCTCGGCCATGTAATCAAGCTCATTATCACTTTCAGACTTGCCTTTGAAGCTGGTATATGCCTGTACCGACTTCACCAGGAATACACCGCCGCTTTTATCGTTATCATCGCGGAAAACAACCCCCTCTTTGATTAGCTGTGCTACTCTGCCGGTAGTCAGCCCCAGGGCTTTGCCCAAATTAGTCTGAGATACGGTTATTTTACGTGGATCGCATGTCACTTTCATGGTTTCTTCACCTCCTGTTTTCTAAAATTTTCTGAACAATTTTTTCTTTCTCTGTAGATTGTTTAGAAATCATCAGCTTTGCACAATGTGAATTTTTTTACTTAGCAATATTTTTTTTGCATAGCTAGAGCGTTTTTGGGCTCGCAAGGTGAGCGCAGCCTTTTATTTTCGCTGAAAGAACCTACCCAAATTGCAAAACAGGCAATAGAAAAGGAACATAGCGCTATACCATGTTCCTTTATTTCAGCACTTTTATATCCTTGTTTTTGTAGCTGCCGCCTGACTTCTGGCAACGTGAGCCGCTGGCACCCTGCATCAGGTCACGGGTGCTGACAGTCCTGCGTGTCCTGCACCTGCGATTGACGCAGTATATCATAGCAGCCTGGCACACATCATCTTCATTGTGCGCACAGTCACTTGTATTGCAATACACCTTTGTCACCAGCTCACCACCTTTTTCTCCACAATACAAAAGCCCCGCAACATCTGCGAGGCTCTTTGTCTATATCCATCAGTATAACCATTATACCACGGATTTTTCGTTTTTATTACCAAAATAGAATTTTTTTATTTTGTGTCAGGCTCTGACACATTTAACAAGGCCAACATCCTATCTGCCAATTCAGGATTCTTTTTCAGTGTGCTGGCGAATAACCTTATCTTTTCCCATTCATCGTCAGATGCTCTTAGCTGGTGCTGTTTTCTTGGCAGACCATCAGGTGCAGTGGCTTTTCTGCCAGCTCCTTCCCTTTTACCTCCCCAAGTATTTTTTTGCTCCATGCCTATTCCACCCCCTTCATTTTCCAAATCAGATACCCCGCAACAACAACCCAGGTAATATACAGCAATACAGATGGTTCGCTATTCCAGCTACTAACCATTAGCAGGACAACAAGTCCCCAATAACCTTTGCTTATGCTCTTGATTCTTTTTAACATTTCGCTTACAATGGATTTAGGGTACTGGCAGGAACATTTCTGCTCCCGCC
>SAMEA3663090__coassemble_62_pt1 | contig 89059 bp, 82 predicted proteins | sample SAMEA3663090__metabat2_low_PE_027 | metagenome-assembled genome bin SAMEA3663090 (sample SAMEA3663090) | pig gut metagenome | biome: pig gut; feature: pig-associated habitat; material: faeces | place: France | collected 2012 | reverse complement strand
AGTACTTACTGCATAAAGGTTCGCCGGGTGTTCAACTTATTATTGCAATTCGGGACTAGAAAATATTTACAAAAAAACTTGACTTTAAGGTGGATTTTTTATAAAATATTTCAAGTGAGCCGTGTACAGCCGCTTCCATTAGCCCCGGAGGCAATGACATAGCTTGCGAATAATTCCAAATTTTTACAAATAATCTAGGGAGGGATATATCGCATGAAGACAACGTTTATGGCTAATGCTCAGAATGTAGAGCGTAAGTGGTATGTTGTAGACGCTGAAGGTCAGACTGTAGGTAGATTGGCCGCTGAAGTTGCAAAAGTTCTTCGCGGTAAACATAAACCAACCTTTACTCCGCATGTTGATACTGGCGATTTCGTTATCGTAATCAATGCAGAGAAGGCTGTATTCACTGGTAAGAAATTGATTGACAAGACTTATTTCCGTCATTCCGGTTATAATGGTGGTACCACCTTTACTCCAGCTGGTCAGATGATGGAGAAGTTCCCAACTCGCGTTATTGAGCATGCTGTTCGCGGTATGCTGCCAAAGAACCGTCTTGGTGAGCAGATGTATAGAAAGTTGAATGTATATGCAGGTTCTGAGCATCCACATGCTGCACAGCAGCCAGAGGAGCTCAAGCTCAGCATTCGCTAATACTTGGTAAGGAGGAACATAAAAAATGGCATTAGTTAGCTACTACGGTACTGGCCGCAGAAAGTCTTCCGTTGCTAGAGTTCGTCTGGTTCCAGGTGAAGGCAAAGTGACTATCAATGGTCGCGCAATGGATGAGTATTTCGGCCTCAAGACTCTTGAGCTGATCGTTAGACAGCCTCTGGAGCTTACAGAGACTGTTGACAAGTATGATGTAATCGCAGATGTAAAGGGTGGTGGTGCTTCCGGTCAGGCTGGTGCTATCCGTCATGGTATTACTCGTGCACTGATGGTTTTGGATGGTGAGCTGCGTCCTGCTCTGAAGAAAGCTGGTTTCGTAACTCGTGATCCTCGTGAGAAGGAGCGTCGCAAGTACGGCTTGAAGAAAGCTCGTAAGGCGTCTCAGTTCTCCAAGCGTTAATTTTTATATTATTGCTTGTAAATCCCTGCAGGATGTCCTGCAGGGATTTTTCTTGTCAAGAATCGATATGCTTTGTATAAAAAATAGATAAATTTTCCTAAAAAATTTGTATTTTTTTACAATGTAAAAGAGGATTTTTGCTTTGTATGTAGAAATATAATGTATACAGGGAATATAAACAATGTGAATTTTGGAAGGAAAGGCTGTATCCTACGGGAAATTTAAGGAGATGAACGCAGTGAAGGGTAGAAGTTTTAGGATGATGCTATTAGCTTTAGCAACTGTATTTATGGTTGCTGGCTGTGGCGGTGACAACAGTGACAAGGTGTCCAACCCAGATGGAGCGGTAGCCTTTGCAATTCATGAGCAGTCAGATGGTATTCTAGGGAAGCTGTTAAATGATGTAAAGGCCAAATCAGAGGGAGCTGGCTGGCAGTTTGTCAATGAGATTGCTGGAGGTAATGCCAATCTTCAGCTGGATCAGGTAAACAAGATGGTGGACGACAAGGCAGCAGCCATTGTGGTGATAGCTCAGAATGGTGACAGCATTGTGCCAGCTGTCAAAAGAGCTAATGAGGCCGGTATCCCTGTTATTGCCACTAACCGTGACATTAATGGCGGTGTTTTCACTAATGTAGTAAATAATGAGCGTCAGGCAGGCGAGTTACAGGCTGATTATATGGCTGCCCATTTGCCTCAGAATGCCAAGGTTGTTTATATCAAGGGAGATATGACCATTAGTGCAGCAGTGAACCGTTATGAGGGCTTTAAGGAAGTTATCAAAGCAAAGCGTCCTGATGTGGAGATTATAGCTTCCAATAGTACCGGGGATTGGAGTGAGGCTCAGGGCATTAGAGAATTGTCCCTGTGGCTGGGGATGTATCCTCAGATTGATGGCGTTGCTGCTGCCAATGACAATATGGCCATGGGAGCTATCAAGGCTATGAAGGCAGCAGGCCGGTTCAATGAGTCCGTTATTGTCTGTGGTGTAGATAGTATTGATGATGCTCTGGCTTCCATTGCAGCAGGTGAACTTAAAATGACTGTTAAGCAGGATGCTGACAAGATTGTAGAAACCATTATGGGACTTCTGCAGCAGATAAAGCAGGGACAGTCTCCAGAAAAGGGAGATGTGCTGGTACCAATGATTGCCATTACCAAGGATAATCTATCCCAGTACAAATAAGCAGGAGGAGCTAACATGAAAAACATTAGTGTAAAAACAAAAATCGTAGCTCTGGCCGCTATTATGCTGGTAATTACCTGTCTGGTAGCCGCAGCCGGGCTGTATTCCAATAATAAATCCAAGCAGGCTGTAGATACTATGTATAATTCCAATATGATGGCTACCCAGTATCTTACCCATGCAGATTCACAGCTGGCTACAGCAAACAAGGATATAGATTTTATTCTCCAGCAGAATTATAGTATAGATAATAGAAATATTCTGTTAGATGATTTGGCTGGCAAAATTGGCAATATTACCAAGGACATTGCTGAGGTAAAAAATGTAACCACTACGGAAAAGAGCCTTAAGATTATTGAAGGTCTGGAGGGGAAACTGACTGAGGCCACTAGCACCATTCAGGCTGCCAAGAAACTGGGCACTACGCCAGAGGATAAGCAGAAGATGTATGCATCTCTGCAGATTGTAGATAGCATTGCTGGGGATTTGGCTGCTCTCACTCCAGAGAATGTTTTGCAGGGCAAGCTTTTGTTCCAGGAAAGCAATGAGGCATATAATTTTGCCCTGATTGCCTTTGCCGTAATCATTATTTTAGGTTTGGTAATTGGTATTTCTGTGGCTTATATCATTGCCAAGGGTATTGCCGATCCACTTCGTGATTCTGTAGATCTTTTAGATGCAGTAGCTGATGGTGATTTGACCAGAGAAGTAGTACCAGAGCTTCTTGATAGACAGGATGAGGTTGGTACTATGGGCCATGCTCTTAACAGAATGCAGCAGTCTCTCCGTGAGGTATTGGGCACTGTTAGCCAGGAGGCAGATAATAGCGCCAAGATGGCTGAAGAGGTCTTTGAGTTGGTAAGTGCATTGAACAGCAACGCTCAGGATATGTCTGCTGTTACCGAGGAAATGGCAGCCAGCATGGAAGAAACCGCCGCTTCCACCACCAATATTCAGGATTTGAGTCATGGAATTCGCTCTCAGGTTGAAACTGAGGCTGACGAAGCCTCCAAGGGGGCTGAATATGGTAAGACTGTATTTAGCCGTGCTGATATTCTGCATAAAGATATGGAGTCTTCTAAAACTGAGGCTCAGAAGGTATATAGCGAAACCAAGGGATCTTTGGAGAAAGCTATTGAGGCTGCCAAGGTGGCAGACAATATTGCAGAGTTGACTCAGGGAATTACAGATATTGCGGAGCAGACCAATCTGTTGGCTCTTAATGCAGCCATTGAGGCAGCTAGAGCTGGTGAGCATGGTCGTGGCTTTGCTGTAGTAGCTGACGAGGTGCGCAAGCTGGCAGAGCAGTCTCAGGAAACCGCTGGAGAGATTCAGAATCTTACTGGCAGAGTTACCGGAGCGGTACAGAATCTGTCCCGCAGCTCCTTTGATTTGCTGAAGTTCATGGAGGAAAATGTACATCGCAACTATGAGAAGATGACTAAGACTGCCGAACAGTATCGGGAGGATGCGGAGTATTTCAGCGAGTTTGCTGGCAAGACCAATGATTCCTCCAAGTCTATAGCAGAATCTATTCAGACCATGTCTAACAGCATGGAGGAGATTACCAAGGCTACTAATGAAGGAGCCATTGGCAACAACAGCGTAGCAGAGCAGGTTGTATCTGTAGCCGAGAAGGCTAACAGCATCTTGACCAAGGTTAATGTGTCCAAGGATGGTGCAGAGAAGCTGAAGCAGCAGCTGTCCAGATTCAAAATTTAATTAACTGATATTTGAGGGCCATAACGGTATTGTCTACAGCGCTGTTATGGCCTTTTTGTTGTGGGAATTTGACATTTCAACTTTTTGTTGACAAAAATTCTCATTGGGGTAAAATTATATAGGAAGTTTTGTAGAAAATTGGAGGCTTTTTTATGACAAAGATTAATATATTCTCCGGCTTTTTGGGAGCTGGTAAAACCACATTAATTCAGAAGCTGATTGAGGATGGCTTCAAGGATAAAATTGCTCTTATTGAGAATGAATTTGGGGAAATTGCCATTGATGGCGGCTTTATGAAGGAAGCCGGGGTAGAAATCAAGGAATTGAACTCTGGCTGTATCTGCTGTTCCCTGGTAGGTGATTTTGAGCAGTCCCTGAAGCAGGTTATGGATACCTATCATCCTGAGCGGATTATTATTGAGCCATCTGGGGTAGGCAAGCTGTCTGATGTGAAAAAGGCTGTAGCTACTGTCCTTAGCGATGATGTAGTTATGGATGGCTGTATTGCGGTAGTTCATGCCAAGAAATGCAAGATGTATGCCCGTAACTATGGTGAATTCTTTATTGACCAGATTGCCCACGCAGATTGTGTAGTGCTTAGCCGCAGTCAGGATGTAACTGAGAAGAAGCTGGCGGAAACTATGGAGATTATTCGCAAGTACAATGAAAAGGCTCCAGTAGTCACAACTCCTTGGGAGGAAATCAGCGGTGAGCAGATACTGGGAGCCTTGGCTAATAGCCCATTGCTTTCTGTCGAGGATGTGGAGGAGAATGCCCATGAGCATCATCATGACCATGAGTGCTGTGACCACGACCACGAGCATCACCATCATGACCATGATGAACATGAACACCATCATCATGAGGACGAGTGCCATGATCCTAATTGCAGCTGTCATGACCACCACCATGATCACCATCATCATCACCATCACGCTGATGATGTATTTGGCAGCTGGGGCATGGAAACTACCCACAAATTCACAGCAGAGGAGTTGAAGGAGATTCTGGCTCAGCTGGTAAATGCTGATGAGTACGGTGTTGTCCTTCGTGCTAAGGGTATTGTGAAGTCTGTTAATGATGGGGAATGGCTCCATTTCAATTATGTACCTGGTGAAAGCAGTGTAACTACTGGTGCAGCTGATTATACCGGCCGTTTCTGCGTAATTGGCAGCAAGCTGCAGGAGCATAGCCTGCAGGAGCTGTTTTTGGGAGAGTAAGATATGAGCGATAAGCAAAATGTACCTGTATATTATTTCATGGGCTTGCTGGAAAGCGGCAAAACCAGTGTAATTATTGACTTTCTTCAGAATAATCAGTTTGGCAAGGCAGAATGTAATTTGATTATTTTGGGCGAGGAAGGTGAGGAAGAAATTGATGAGGAGCTTCTGGAGCAGAGCCACGCCAAGATTGTTACAGTGGAGGATGTGGAAGAGCTTACACCGGAGTTTTACCAGGAGCTTCAGGACAAATATCATCCTAGCAGTATTCTTTTTGAGGCCAATGGTATGTGGAATGCCGGGGACTATATGAATATCCCTTTGCCAAAGGAATGGTTTGACTTCCAGAATATAGGCATGGTCAATGCAGAAACCTTTGAGGTATATCAGAAGAACATGAAGGACAAATTTGTGGATTTGTTCCGCTACTGTGAGCTGATTATCTTCAATCGCTGTGACCACAATACCCGCCAGCAGGATATCCGTCGTAATGTACGGGTGGTAAACCGTCGGGCCAATGTTATTTTTGAGTCTGAATTGTCTGATTTTGTGGAGGAAGAGCCAGAGCTGCCATTTGATGTATCCAAGGATATGATTGATTTGGATTTTGATGATTATGGTGCCTGGTATGTGGATTTGCAGGATCATCCAGAGAATTATGACAAGAAAAAAATGATTTTTGATGGATATATTTGTTCTGCTGAAAAGAATCGCAAGGTACATTATGGTGTAGGCAGAGTAGGTATGGCCTGCTGTGCTGAGGATATGATGTTCCTAGGAATTGCCGGCAGCGGGGCCGCTTTCCATCAGTTGAATGCCAAGGAAAATCAGCGGAAATGGGGCCAGATAACCGGCACTGTTCACTGCAAGCAGGATGCCAATGGCGAGGTGGTAAACCTTTCCTTCAAGGTGGAGGATTTCCAGGAAAAGGCCAAGCCAGAGGATACAGTAGTATATTTCAATTAAGAGCAGAATAGGAAATGGGAACTGTATTGGGGAACTAATATGGTTCCTATTTTTAGTATATTCTTTGGAGACAAATATGCCATTAAAGGAAAATATTATTGAAAAAGTAGAAAACGAGGCTGGGGAGTGGCCTTATCTTCAAGAGCTGCCCCAGGAGCTTCATACCATGAAATTCCAGCGGCTTTATCAGGAAAATGATGATATGTATGAATTGTTTTCCTATAGCAATGAGGAACGGCATTTGGGGATTTGTGCTTATTTTCATCAGGAAACTGAGGAATACAAGGTGCGGGTATGGATAGGCCTGACAGAATTTTGCCTTATGGAGTTTATTACTGCCAGCTTTGAAGTATTTGAACAGCATCTAAGGCATTATCTGAAAGGGGCTATCCATGATTTGGTGGTTTACAATCCAGATAATATGAGCTATGTCACCAAGGAAATGGAGATTACAGCTTGGGATTATACCAATATATTACCAGAAACACTGGAGGGGTTTCAGCTGTTTATCAAGCCCTCTGCGCCAGTAAGGGTGCTGAATGGTTCTTATATTGTTTTTGACTATACAGATTTTGCTATTGAAAGCAATTTTATTATCTACTACAACGAATTTCGTTGTGAGTTTTTTGGGGAGGCCAGAATCAGAAATATTCCAGAGATGAATTATACTTTTGATTCACCCGATATACCTCATTTAGAAGAAAAGCTTCACCAGCATTTGATTCCCAGGTTGCAGGAAATCCGCCAGCGAGCTGAGAATGAAGATTGATGAGAAAAAAAGTATACGAAAAACTTTGCAAAAAAAGAGGATTTTTTTACAAAGTGTAGAATAAAAATGTAGGAGAATGTAATTATTTGTTGAACAACCAAATAATTTGCAGATAGATGTTTTTCAGTTGCAAAGGAGTTGATAAATTATGACCAAGGAAAATGCAATTAAGTACGGGGAAATTATTTCCAAGTGCTGGGAGGACGAGGTTTATAGGGAAGAATTTATTAGGGATCCTGAATCAGTAATGCTGGAAAAGGGTATTGAACTGGAAGAGGGGATTACCTACAAGGTTATTCAGGCCCCAAAATTGGTAGAATATTTTGTTCTGCCTTATGACAATGTAAGGGAGCCTATACAGAATTTTGCTAAATTTTTGCTAAACAAAGCTGAGCAGAGCGATAAGATTGTGCCAGAGGGTTTTGAATACCGCATTATTCAGAATACTGAGGATGTACATTATTTGATTCTGCCAGCGTCTCCCAAAACCTTAACGGCTGCTGAATTGGCTCAGATTTCCGGAGCAGATTCAGCTGTTACATCTACTAATGTGGTAGCCCAAGCTGAAGCGGCCGTACAGGCAGTTGGTGCTGTAGAGGTAGTAGCGGCAGAGGCCACTGTTATTGCTACATCACTTGCTGCAGGAGCAGAAGTAGCTGTTTTGGTGGCTGTTGTTTTAATCTAACAAGCTGTGGAGATATTCGATTAAATTCGTTGGGAGTATACAGATAAGGAGGAGCTTTTATGATTGATGTGTGCTTGGTAGAAGTACCCTATTCTTCTTTTGCTTCTCCTGTATTTTCACTTAGCCTGTTGAAAGGCGCCCTGCATGGCTCCAGTCTTGCAAGCCAGGTAGTTTATGGCAATATGTTATTTTGCCGCAAGGTAGGATTGGATCATTATCTATATGGTTTATCTATGACACCCCAGGAGCTTATGTTTGGGGATATGGTTTTTGCAGCTTATGCTCACGGAAAGCCCCTGAACAAATCCCAGCTTATCTCATTGCTGCAGCAGCAGGGATATGGAGAGCGAGGCGCTAGGGCAATTTATGAAGAGATAGAGTATCAAGCCGGCCAGGTTGCCACCTTTATTCAGGAATTGGGAGAAATGATTCTGTCGAAACATCCTAAAATTGTGGCTATGGCTAATATGTTTTTTCAGACCAATGCCTGTTTGGCTTTGGCAAGGTATTTGAAAGAAAAAAGGCCGGAGCTTTGGCTTGTGCTGGGAGGAGCTAATTGTATTGGCTCTGCTGGCTGGGCCTTGGTAAGGGATTTTCCTCAGCTGGATGTGGTTTTTTCCGGGGAGGCAGATAGCTGTTTTGCCCAGCTTTGCCATGAGTTAATAAATAAAGGAATAACTGGCCAGCTGCCCTACGGTGCCTTGACTAGGGAAATGGCTTTGCCAGCCAATCTGGCATATGATGCCTATCCTGTGGCCCAAACCGCCAATATGGATACAATACCCTATCCTGACTATGATGATTATTTTGCTGCCCTAGAAGAATATGGCTATGGGCAGGAAGTTAATATGAGTTTATTTACGGAATTTTCCCGAGGTTGTTGGTGGAATGCTGTTAAGGGATGTACCTTTTGTGGTTTAAATCCCTTGAATAATGGCTATAGAACCAAGTCCAAGGAACGAATTTTGGCAGAGCTGGACTATCTTAGCCATCGCTATCATTCCAAGAGATTTCAGCTAACAGATAATATTTTAGGCAAAGAGCATTTAGAGCAGTTACTGCCCTTGTTAGCCAAGGAAGAAAAGGGCTATGTATTCTTTGGGGAAATAAAATCAAATATTAACCGCCAGCAGCTTAAGCTGCTGAGGCAGGCGGGATTTTATTTTGTTCAGCCAGGTATCGAAAGTCTGCAAGATGATTTGCTATCCCTAATGAACAAAGGCAATCGAGGTATTCGTCATGTGGAATTGTTGAAGAATGCCAAAGAAGCAGGAGTGGGCTTGATTTGGCATCTTCTCCACGGCTTTCCCGGTGAAACAGCAGCTTCCTATAAGGAAACAGCGAAAATTATCAAAAAAATAGGCCATCTATTGCCACCTCAGCAGTGTTCCCCCTTGATGTTTGTCCGTTATAGTTATTATTGGCAGCATCCTGAAAAATATAATCTGCAGTTGGTGCCGGCCCCTGGTTATGCTGTGGCCTTTCCTGAACATCAAGGTTATATAAGAGATGCTGCCTTTATGTTTCATCATCAGGCAGGGGGAAGCAATAGTGATTATGCTGTGGCGCAGAAAAAAATAGCTCCCGTGATTAAGGAGTTAGCAGAGAGTGTGGCCCAGTGGCACCAAGACTGTATTGATAGGAGGCCACAGCGTTTTGAATATACCTTGCAGGATAATGTCCTGGAGCTATTGGATCTAAGACAGGGAGCAAGGCATTTTCTTCAGAAGCTAGTTGGGGTAAAGAAGGATATATGCTTGGCTGCAGGCAGGGTTGTTACCAGAGATAGGCTTTTGGAAGAGATAGGAGAAAGAAGTAGCAGAGAGGCAGTGGTCAAGGCCTTGGAAGAACTAATAGAGGACAATGTGATTCTGGCTATGGGACAGGAATTGCTGTTTTTGGCCGTGGATAGTCAGGCAATGGTTCCCCTTGATTTTGAATCCAGAGGTATTAGTTCCTACAAATCACTGTCAAGGTATATATGAGGGATGTGTGAACAATGGCAGAACAAAGGGATGTAGTATTGGTTTATCTACCTATGGCATGGGTTAACTTTCCTGCTATGGCCTTGAGTCTATTTAAGGCATTGTTGAAGAATCGAGATATAAGTTCAGTAGTGGACTATGCCAATATGCATTTTTATCAGCAGATAGGCAAGGAGAAATACACCATTATTACTGGTTCTCATTATGCTACCATGATGGGAGAGTGTGTTTTTCAGCCAGCGGCCTTTCCTGACAAATCCATAGATTGGGATGATTATTATCAATATATTTTAGCTAATCCCCCTATTGCTGAAAGCAGATATCTCCACAAAGAAGAATTGCTGGAATGTCAGCAGGAAGCTATAGATTTTATTGAGGAAACAGCAGAGAGAATTATGTCTTTCAGTCCTAAAATTGTAGCTATAGGCACCATGTTTCAGCAAAATAATGCCCTGTTTGCTTTGCTTAAGGCTTTGCGCCGCCGTTCTTCAGAATTAGTAATTCTTGTAGGAGGCTGCAATTGCTATGATACAGCTGGTAGAGCACTGATAAAATCATTCCCGGAAATTGATTATATCTTTCAGGGAGAAGCAGATGAAATTATGGCAGATTTTTGTCAGTCTCTTTTGGGGGGAGAAAGACCTCATGGCAGGCAGCTGCCCTATGGCATTATTGATAAATACAGTGATTTTGACTTGCCTGTGCATCGCTTAACCAAGGATTTGGATAAACTGCCCTATCCTGATTATGATGATTACGTGCTTACTCAGAAGCAGCTTAATTTGGTATTTCCAGGGGATCCAGCACTGCATATAGAAGGTTCCCGAGGCTGTTGGTGGGGACAAAAGCATCAATGTACCTTTTGCGGTCTTAATGGCTGCGGTATAGTTTATCGCCAGAAATCTACCCAGCGTCTGGTGGCAGAAATGAAATATTTATTGGAACGCTATGGTATTAAATATGTGTTTTTTACAGACAGTATTCTTAGCTATCAGCATATGAAGGAATTGCCTAGAGCTATGGTAGAAGCTCAGGTCCCCTCAGCCAAATATTTTACAGAAATTAAGTCAGCAGCTACCTTAGAGGAAATAAGGGCCTTGGCCAAGGTAGGTTTTTGCTATTTTCAGCCTGGTATTGAAAGTCTTAATGACCATGTACTAGCTTTGATGCATAAGGGTTGTCGAGCTATTAAGCAAATAGAAACTATGAAGAATTATCGCCGCTGCCGAGTATGGTTTACTTGGAATCTGCTTTGTGGGTTTCCAGGGGAAAAAAATGAGGATTACGAGGCTATGGCAGAAATTCTGCCTTTAATCAGCCATTTAGGAGCCCCCAAGGCTTTTTTTAACATTGCCTACCATAAAAGCAGTATTTATGAAAGAAACAGAGCCGAATACGGTTTGCAGCTGGAGCCTCTCCATACTTATCAATATGTATATTCTCTGGGACAGGATTTTATCAATGATGTGGCCTATGTATATCAGCAGGTAGATGCCGAGGCACGCTATCTTGATGAGGATGTGGCTAGACGGGGACCAGCTTACGCAAAATTAGCAGACATGGTAAGGAAGTGGGAAGAATCTGTGGTGAATCCAGATCGGCTGGATATGTCCTGCCGTCCAGATGGCACTATTGAAATTATGGATTTCCGCCCTTGCAGCACAAAAATGTTCCACACATTGCAGGGCCTTACGGCAGAGGTTTACCGACAAACAGAGCAGGTTATAGAAGGCAGTAAATTATTGGGCAAATTGCAAAATATGGGCTATGAGGCTGAAGATATTGCAAAGTCTATAGAAGCCTTGCTGTCAGATAGGTTGCTTTTACAGATAGGCAGGGAGTATCTGGCCTTGGCTATAGAGGAGGAAGATTAGATGGGTGAAATACAGTATTTTTTTGGGGAAGAACAGCCTGACAAGGACTACATTCAGGAAGTAGCCCATATTAAGCGTTTACTGGAGTATTGTACCATGGTGCCGGGATTTCAGCAGCATTTAACTGAGAATCCCCAGGCAGCTTTGGCAGAAGCAGGTCTTTTCATAGCCGTTCCAGAGGAAATGGCCTATCTGCTGGATGATGCTTCTGCCCAGGCTTATTTGGCTATGGCTGAAGCTAAACGGCCTTTATCTGTAAGGCGGTATAAGGCTTTTGTCAAGGAAAAAATCCAGCAACGGGAGAAATTGCAAAAACAGGTTTGTGTGCCTAAACATAAGGCCTTTGCTATCTGGCGGCAGCGACAGGTAAACCGCTGCTGGGGTGAACTAGGTACACGAAATCTTTCTTTGATTCATACACCTTTGATTTTTGAGCTAAGCAAGGGCTGTTCCGTAGGTTGTCCTTTCTGCGGGGTAGCTGCGGAAAAACTGCAGAAGGTGGCTAGGTATGAGGATTGCAGGGAACTTTGGCAGGGTATTCTAAAATATACCGCTGAAATTCTAGGCAAGGATGCTGCAGGCAGCGGTACCTGTTATTATGCTTGTGAGCCTTTGGACAATCCAGATTATCTTAGCTTTTCCGATGATTTTCTGCAAGCCTATGGGCAGATACCCCAGATTACCACTGCTGCTGCTGGCCGTAATATAGAGAATACAAGAAGGATTATCGCTCATGTTTTGGGGCAAAAGAAGCATATTCATAGATTTTCTATTCTGAGTCTGGATATTCTCAAAAAGATTTTTGCCGCCTTTACCCCAGAGGAATTGATATATGTGGAGCTTCTGCCTCAGTTTCCAGAAGCACCGGCCTGCCATTTTGCTAAGACGGGCCGAGCTAGAGAATACAGCTATCAGGATAAGGTGATGGAGGAGGAGGAGGCAAGTACTATTTCCTGTATTTCTGGTTTTGTGGTTAATATGGCAGAGCAAAGCCTTCGTTTGGTAACACCTTGTCTTTCTACAGCCAAGGAACCTACAGGAGAAAGAATCCTAGCTAAAGCTTATTTTGCTGATATGGCGGATTTTCAGGAAAAATTTGCTACGATGCTCAAAACATATATGTCAGAAGAATTGGATAATAATCAGGTGCTCAGATTGCGGCCAACTCTGCAATTTGAATTAATCAACAAGGGCATAACCTACAGCCATAATCTACAGAAGTTTAAGCTTTCCTTGCTGGACGGAGAGGGAGAGCAGCCAGGCCTGCATCAGCAGATTTATCAGCAGTTAGTGCCAGGCACTCAGACAGGCTATGAGATAATCAGCAATCTCATGGATGCAGGCTACGCTCCAGCCAATGTTATTCGAGGGCTGAAGGAGTTTTACAATGCAGGAATTTTATTGGAAAAATACGAAATAGGTGACTGATGTGGAACACGAAAAAAAGCTGAAATTTTTTTTTGTTGCCATTATTCTGGTGGTGGTTCTGCTTACTATTTTTGGTATTACGATTAATGTTATCAGCAATCGACATATTGCTCAAAAGATAGCAGAGGATCACGATACCCTTAAAGGCGCCTATGCAGAATATAGAGAGATCAACAGTATGGCAGACAATGTGAATATGGCAGCTTCCATGCCCTGGTCCGTAGATGTGCAAAGTCAGATAGATGGCACGGTAGTTCATATGCTGGTTAAGCATGGAGATATTGTGAAGGCAGGGGATATTCTTTGCTATGTGGAAAACAAGAATCTTGAAATCAGCGTAGCTGGAGCTGAGGCAGATATTTCCGAAGCTAGAATCAATCTCCGAAATCTGGAATTAAATGTAAATAGAAATACTCAGCTGTTAGCTCAGGAGGCTGTATCTCAGGCCGAGTACGATACATCCGTAGCCAAAAGGGATGCTATGCGGGATCATATTGCCAGTCTGGAAACAAAAAAAGCTGGCCTTATGGAGCAGCAGAACAAGCTGGTGATTAGAGCTCCTCAGGATGGGGTAGTGATTAGGATTTATACCAAGGAAGGAACTTATCTGTCACCGGGGAGGGCCATTCTTTTGTTGGGCAAAACTGACAATCTTCAGGTGAGATTTGGTCTTAGCCTAGAGCAGGCACAAAGGCTGATGCATCATGGAGCCCAGGAGCTAACCATGGAAATACCTGATGAGCTGCTAAGCTATCGTATATATCCTGTAGATAAGGAATATGTTAAGGAACAGGCTCACAATGTCTTTTCGATAAAGAAATTGCGTTTGACACCAGATTTAGACAGCGGTGCCTCCAGCTATACCCTTTATGGAGAGGTGGAAAACGGGGGACAGTATTTAGAGCCTACCACATATAACAAAGTAAAGCTTTGCTCTTCCTCTACCCATGAGGTTTTGTCTGTGCCTAGAGAGGCCGTGAAAAAGGCTGAGGATAACCAAAGGGATTGTGTATATCTTCTGGATGATAACAATCGGGTAATGGTACGGCAGGTAGTCTGCGGTATAAAAAATGAAAATTATGTAGAAATTCTCGATGGTTTGCAGCAGGGAGACAGAGTTTTGCTGACGACTCGGAGCTTTATTCAGGAAGGGGTACAGGTAAAGCTTTCTATGGAGGACTAATAATGGATACAAAGCTGTTTCAGGAAAAATCTCTAGCCAAGTTAAAAAAGCCAGAGGGAGATGACAAATTGTTTCGGGTGGTGCCATCTTTAGGCTGGGTAGGCCTAGCCACGGTGATGATTGTTATATTTTCCATCCTTATTTGGTCTTTTTTTGGCATTATGGCAGACAAGGTGACAGGATATGGCATTATTTTGGACAAGGAAGGAATCAATTCCGTTTCTACCATGGCCAGCGGCCGGATAGTACAACAGAATTATAGTCTGGGAGACAGGGTTCAGGAAGGAGATATTCTGGCCTACATAGAGCAAGGCAAGGAGGAACAACAGCTGATGTATCAGCTAGAGGTGGCTGCAGACAGCACTAGTCAGTCGGAAATGAAGCGGCAGGTGGCAGAGCTATCATCTATGAAGAAAGGGCGGAATACGGATGGCCAGCTGCGAAGTCCATATACAGGGGTAGTGGTAAATGTCCGGGCGGATGAAGGTGATGTGGTTAGTGTAGGCACCCCTATTTTTGATATTCGCCGGGATGATGACTTTAGCAATCTTATTGCCATGGTGTATGTTTCCTCCTTTGATGGGGCCAGAATAAAACCGGGGACTATTATGGAGCTGAATCCCTATCGGGATGATGAAACTGAGCGGGGTGAACTTCTAGGCAAGGTAGTACGGGTGTCTCAGGTGCCTGTAGGCTCGGATCGAATAAATTACTGGACTGGCAACAAGGAATTTGCTTCTATGGTGGTGAACAAGCTGGGAGGTTCTGCCGTGGAAGTTAAAGTAGAGCTTATAGATGATGATGAATCTAAGTCTGGTTATTTGTGGAATAATGTCCTAGGGGGAGATGAGGAAGTCCAGGTAGGCATGGTGTGCAGTGCCAGTGCAGTGGTAAAACGGGAGGCTCCTGTGGTAAAGGCCTTTGCCAAGCTTTCTCAGTGGGTACGGAGTGATTGATATGAAAAAGAAAATAATTCGCACCCCAATGATGCTGCAGATGGAAGCCAGTGAATGCGGTGCAGCTGCCCTAGGCATAGTTCTAGGGTATTACGGAGGCTACAAGCCTTTGGATGAATTGCGGCAGATTTGCAACATAACCCGTAATGGCAGCAATGCAGCCTATGTATTGATGGGAGCTGAAACCTTAGGTCTACAAGGTACTGGTTTTACCTATAGCCCTGAGGAGCTGGTCAAGCAAAAGGCACCCATAATTCTCCATTGGGGTTTTAATCATTTTCTGGTTTATGAGGGCTATGATGAGGTGAAAAAGCAGGTTTACCTTAATGATCCCGCTAGAGGGCATCGCAAGGTTAGCTGGCAGGAGTTTGAGGAAAACTACACCGGTATAGCCTTGGTCTTGCGTCCTGGAGAAAATTTTCAAAAGCAGCAGCGGCCACCGGGAGCTTGGCGTATTTTGCTGAAGGAATTGCTGCTGGAAAAAAAGGCCCTTTATTTTGTGTTGAGTCTAGGGTTGTGCCTTTCCATTGTGAATATTTATGTGCCCATTATTACCCAGGTTTTTATGGATGATGTGCTTACCATGAAACACAGGCCCTGGCTGTTTGAAATCATGCTGGGTATGGCAATTGCTTTGTTTTTGCAAATGATCTTGCATTTTTTCCGCAGCTGGTGTCTGCTTATGTGGCAAGGTTCTTTGGCACTTCGTATGTGTTCCAGGTTCTTTGAGCATGTTTTGAGACTGCCTATAGATTTCTTTCAGCAGCGGTTTACGGGAGATATTGTGTCTAGGCTTCGTCTAGGGGAGGAAATCACTACCTTTGTTACAGGCCCCTTTGCTCAGGTTGCCTTGGATTTTCTGGTAGCCATGCTGTACCTTGTGCTGTTGGTGATTTATGATCCCCTGCTTACTGCTTTCGGTGTGGTATTTACCTGTGGCAATCTGGTTTTGACTTATTTTGTTTATCAATGGCTGAAGGAACAGCAGATGAGAATTCAGCTGGAAGCAGGGCGTATGAGTGGCTTGGCGGCAGTAGGCATTGCTTCTATAGAATCATTGAAGGCCAATGGTATAGAAAATGATTTCTTTATTAAGTGGGTTAATAAAAACGCCCGCTATCTGGATATGCTGCAGCATCAGGAATATATTGCCCAATTTGTGTCCTTTATCCCCAGTGTGCTGGCGGGTGTTAACAGTGCCCTTATTATGATGCTGGGGGGATTTGAGATTATGGACGGAGTTATGACGGTAGGTATCTTTGTAGCCTTTCAGAACCTTATGTCTAATTTTCAGCAACCAGTAGGAAAAATTGCTGCCATGCTGCAAAACATTCAGCAGACGGAAGCTCAGATTTTGAAATTGGAGGATATTAGCAGATATACTGCCTTGCCGGAGAAAAAACTAGATACATCTATGCCTAGCCGTTTGAAAGGCCATGTGGAAATGCGCAATGTAAGCTACGCTTATGGCAGAGTAGGGAGGCCCTTGATTAAAAGGTTGAATTTTGAGATTAAGCCTGGACGCCGTTTAGCCATTGTAGGTAAATCCGGCAGTGGCAAATCTACAACAGCCAAGCTGGTTAGCGGCCTGTGTCAGCCTTGGTTGGGGGAGATATATTATGACGGTATACCTTTGGGAGAGATAAATCAGGATATCCTGGCCAATTCCATGTCGGTGGTGGAACAGAATCCTGTATTGCTGGAAGGAACTGTAGCAGAAAATATCTCCCTCTTTGATGCAAATATCAGTCGGCAGGAAATTATACAGGCAGCTAAGGATGCCTGTATTCACGAGGAAATTGCTGTTTTGCGAGGCGGCTATGATTTTCTGGTAGCAGAGGGAGGAGCTAATTTTAGCGGTGGACAGCGCCAGCGTCTAGAAATTGCCAGAGCCTTGGCTACCAATCCAAGTTTCTTGGTCTTTGATGAAGCTACAGCAGAATTAGATGCGGTTACAGAAAAGAAGATTATGGACAATATTCGTCGTCGGGGATGCAGCTGTCTGATTGTGGCTCATCGCTTGTCTACCATTAGAGATTGTGATGAGATTATTGTTCTGAGTAATGGCCGGGTGGTGGAGCGAGGCAATCACGATAGTCTAATGGCCAAGGATGGACATTATAAGAAACTGCTTATGGAGCAATAGGAGGTGGCAGAATGCAGGAAATGCTCAAGCCTGGCCAATGGTACTGGGTGCCTGGCGGGGAGGATAGATACATTGGTATATTATCTGGACAGGCGGAATTATATATAGTCAAGAAAAAGGATGATACGGATATTTCCCGCAGTTTTTTGCTGTCTCTCTCTAAGGGACAGACTGTGCCCTGTGGTGGAGCCAGGGAGGGCATGGGCCTTTTGGTGATTGCGGTGGAGGAAGTAGTTCTAGAGCAGCTATCCTATGAAGAAATGGTGGCAGGAATGTATGTTGTGGCCTTGGCAAATCCTGGGGCAGCCTATGAAGAATATGAAGCAAAGCTTCTAGCTCAGCAAAAGCTCTACGATCAGCGACTGTCTCACAAGCAGGTTAGACGGAAGGCGCTGCGCCGCAGTGCCTACAACGGTCTGTTGCAGACACTTCTCAGTAGTTGGGATGACTGTGTAGATACAGATATTGCCGGAGAAAGGCCTGTGATTACAGCACTGAAGTTTGTGGCACAGCATATGGGCATCAAGAGGCAGAGGATAGTTGCCTATCAGGAACGTTTAAAAAAAGACGATGATGATAGAAAAATCATAGATTATATTTTGAATAACACGGAATTGTTCGGCCGTCGAGTGACTTTAGAGCCGGATTGGGAAAAGTCTGATCAGGGCACTTTGCTGGTTTTTATGGATGGTGTTCCTATGGCCTGTCTGCCAGTAAGTCCTGAAGCCTATGAAATATATGATATTAATCAGGGGAGGCGCTACAAGGTAACGGCGGAAATCGCCAGCCACATAGGGGAGGAGGCCTATTGCTTTTTTCGTCAGATGCCGGATAATGTGGATTCCCTATGGCAATGGTTCCGCTGGGCAGCTGGTATCTGCTGGGCACAGGACTATGAAATTTTGGCATTTTGCTGTATTTTGCTTGGTCTGCTGCCCTTGGCTACGCCATTGATTACCCAGACTGTATTTAATGATATTATTCCCTCCTATGATCGTCAGGCCTTGGTAATGGTTATTCAGGTTATGCTGGTAACAGCCATGGCTGCCAGCGTGATTACCCTTATGCGGAGTATTTGCTTAATTAGAATGAAATATCACATTCGCTGGGCGGCAGAGCCGGCTCTTTGGATTAAGCTGTTAGGGTTGCCTATAGATTTCTTTCGCCAATACAATGTAGGTGTGTTGACTGCAAGGATGCAGGGCATAGCCGGTATATCTACCAAATTTTCCAGTGTTATTACCAATGGTGTTCTAAATGGCATTTTCGGAGTCTTTAATGTTGTGCTTATGTTTTGGTACAGCCCCAAGCTGGCCCTTTTGAGCTGTTTTATTTGGCTGGTTTTTGGCTTGATTTCCTTCGGGCTTTCCTACTGGCTGCGAAAATATCAAAGACGGCAGGTAGTGGCTGCTGCCGGGGTATCAGGTATATTGGTGCAGATTATAGACGGGCTGAATAAATTTCGCTTGGGAGGTGCTGAAACTAGAGCCTTCTATATGTGGAGTGAAAGGTTTACTCAGGAGTGGCAGTGGAAACGAAAGATTGCTTGGCTGCAGAATTTCTTGAATCTGGTGAACATAGCCCAGCCTATGGTGCTGAATTTCTTTGTTTTCTATCTGATTATGACTATCTTTGATGATGCAGTGAAAAATCGGGAAGCCTTGATGAATCAGGCAGATTTCCTTAGCTTCTATGCAGCTATGGGTGGTTTTGGGGCAGCAGCGGCGGGATTTATGAGCAGCTGCAGCAGTATTATGGATATGATGACGGATTTGGAGCTGATTCGTCCTGTATTGCAGGCTCCAGACGAAAATGGTTTTCGGAAGCCCTCTGCTGGTGAGCTTAAGGGAGAAATAGATTTAACAGATGTGTCTTTTCGTTACAAGCCAGATTTGCCTCTAGCATTGAAACAGATAAATCTTCATATCGAGCCAGGTTCTTTTGTGGCGCTTGTAGGCAGCTCTGGCTGTGGCAAATCCACCTTGGTGCGCATCTTGCTGGGACTAGAGCGGCCAGAACGAGGATTGGTGCAGTATGATGGACAGGATTTGAATAGCCTTGATGTGGCCTCGGTAAGACGGCAGATGGGCGTGGTTATGCAGCAGGGCCGGATTATGGCAGGAAATATTCTCAACAATATTATTGGCTCCTTGCCACTTACCATAGATGATGCCTGGCAGGCGGCAGAAATGGTAGGCCTAGCAGAGGATATTCGCCATATGCCTATGGGGATGCACACTATAATTAGTGAAAATGGCACGAATATATCTGGGGGACAAAAACAGCGTATTCTGGTGGCCCGCTCCTTGGTAGGCAAGGCCAAAATACTTATTTTTGATGAGGCTACTCGATCTATGGATAATGTAACTCAGGGAATTGTTTCCCGCACTATGGAAAGATTATCTGCCACAAGAATTGTGGTGGCCCATCGGCTGAGTACCATTCGTAAGGCAGATAAAATTGTAGTTTTAGACAAAGGTGCCATTGTGGCCCAAGGGACCTTTGAGGAATTGCGGCAAAGCTGCCAGCTCTTTGGCGAATTAGTCCGCCGGCAGGAAATATAACGAGGTATTTGTGGTTTTCCATGGGGGCTATTGGTTTCCATGATTTTTATGCTATAATTAAAGCGAGTGATTTTGCAGAGAATGTTTGATATTGCTTGTATATGGGGGGAGGCACTATGGATAAAGGTTTTGCTTATAATGAATATGTTGAAAAATATATTGATGCATTGAAGAAAATTTATGGCAAGGCCATGAAGGTTGTGCTTTTGTATGGTTCCTATGCACGCGGAGATTATAACGAGAAATCAGATGTAGATATAATGATTTTGGTTGATATGCCAGATAGTGTTATCAATCAGTTTTTTGCTCAGACAGCAGATATGACCTATGATTTTAATATGGACAATCATGTAGAATTTTCGCCAGCAGTAAAAAATATTAAGCAGTTTTATAAATGGGTAGAGGTTAATCCATTCTATAAAAACGTAAAAAAAGAGGGGCGTGTCTTATATGAAGCTGCTTGATGATAAAGGCGATATTGCAGATTTGGTAAAATACAGGTTGGATGTGGCCAAGCAGGATTTGGCAGATGCTAGATTGCTTTTTGAGCATAATTCGCTGTTAAGTGCCAACAATCGTATATATTATGCTGTGTTTCATGCTATAAATGCTGTTCATGCATTAGATGGTAATGGCTATAAAAGGCATAAGGATGCTATTGCCAAATTTAATGAAAATTATGTAGCAACAGGTATTTTTCCTAGAGAATATGGTAGGATGATACATAGAGCAGAAAATTTACGTCATAATAGTGATTATGATGATTTTTCCATTGTTGATGCAGATATAACTTTGGAATTAATGAATGTAGTGGAAAAAATTGTTCATGAAATAGAAAAATATCTATTGGCAAGAATATGAGTAATAGAAAGGGGTTTGTATTTGAGTATTTTGAATGTTGAGCATATGTCTCATGGTTTTGGCGGGCGGACTATTTTTGAGGATGCTTCTTTTCGGTTGCTAAAGGGAGAGCATATTGCTCTCGTTGGTGCTAATGGAGAGGGTAAGTCTACCTTTTTGTCTATTATTACAGGGCAGATGACACCAGATGAGGGCAAGGTAGAATGGGCCAAGCGAGTAACCACTGGTTATTTGGATCAGCATGCTGTTCTTAAGCCAGGCATGACCATCCGTGATGTACTGAAAACAGCCTTCGATGAAATGTACAAGCTGGAGCATGAAATGCTGGCGGCCTATGACAAAATGGCTGAGGCTACCCCGGAGGAAATGGACAAAATGATGGCTGATGTGGGAGATATTCAGGATATTCTGGAGGCCCACAGCTTCTATACCTTGGACAGCAAAATCGAGGAGGTAGCTGGAGGCCTGGGCCTGAGGGATATTGGTCTGGACAAGCCTGTAGATGCTCTTTCTGGTGGACAGCGCACCAAGGTTCTGTTGACCAAGCTGCTGCTGCAAAGTCCAGATATATTGATTTTGGACGAGCCAACAAACTTTTTGGATGTGGAGCATATTGAATGGCTGAAAACCTATTTGCAGGGGTATGAGAATGCCTTTATTCTGGTATCCCATGATGTGCCTTTCCTGAATGCTGTTACCAATGTTATCTATCATGTGGAAAATGCTACCCTTACTAGATATACTGGCAGTTATGAGAAATTCCAGGAAATGTATGCTATCAAGCGCCGGCAAGAAGATGCAGCCTATGAGCGGCAGCAGGCGGAGATTGCCAAGGAGAAGGACTTTATCCAGCGGAACAAGGCCAGAGTTGCCACCAGAGGCATGGCCAATTCCCGTCAGAAGCGTTTGGACAAAATGGAGCTGTTGGAAAAGCGCACGGAAAAGCCAAAACCTCATTTTAATTTCCAGATGGACAGAACCCCTAGCCGTTTTGTAATTGAAGCCAAGCGATTGGTACTAGGCTATGATACTCCTTTGACCAATCCTGTAGACATTCAGTTGGAGCGGGGCAAAAAGGTGGCTCTCCGTGGGGTTAACGGTTTAGGTAAAACAACCCTGCTGAAAACCTTGCTAGGCCAGATAAAGCCTATAGCCGGCCATATAGAGCTGGGGGAATTTGTTTCTCCCGGATATTTTGAGCAGGAATCCAATCGTGGCAATGATAATACAGCTATTGAGGAAATCTGGCAGGAATATCCCGGCATGACCGAATTTGAAGTGCGCTCTGCCTTAGCGGCCTGTGGCCTAACCAATGAGCATATTACCAGCAAAATGATGGTATTATCCGGTGGTGAAGCAGCCAAGGTAAGACTGTGCAAGATTATGCAGAAGCCAGTGAACCTGCTGGTGCTGGATGAGCCTACCAATCATCTGGATGTGGAGGCCAAGGCAGAATTGAAGCGAGCCTTGAAGGAATATAAAGGCTCCATTCTGCTGGTATCCCATGAACCGGATTTCTACGAGGACTGGGTAGACAGCATTTGGAATATCGAAGGCTGGACAACCAAGATTATCTAAAATAACCAGATGTTGCTGTTGGCAACATATTTGGGTGGCAGTTATTCATAATACAGCAACACTGGCTATAGTATTGAATAGTGCCCGCATCTTGGCGCCAGCAAAGAAAAAATCAGAGGCTGAGAAAGCTTTTCTAACAAAAAATACCATGAACTGTAACAAGGCCATATAATAGGCTTGTTATCTAGCTCATGGTGTTTTTTTATGCTATAAAATTGATGGGACTGGTTTTTGTCAGCTATTCTGCTGAGGAGGGAGGCAGCTGTCCCTTTTTACTATATAATGAGGCACAATGATTTTGGTTGCACTCATACCAGGATTTTCAACCATGTCAATTAGCTGAGAGCCAGCCTCCATGCCAAGCTGTCTGGAATTAACATCAATGGTGCTAAGAGCTGGGGTGGAAAGCTTGACCATAACAGAATTATTAAAGGTTAGAATGGACAAATCCTCTGGCACCTTGATATTCAGCTCATGGCAAAGCTGCAAAGTGGCCAAAGCCACAGTATCGTCAACAATCAACAGGGCAGTAGGTCGATTATCGCTTAGCAAAAGACGAGCCAGACTGCTGTTTTTGTCCAAAGGCATGGTAATACCACAAATCAGGTAATTGTCAGGAGTATCCAGATTGTGTTGCATCATGGATAGGCGGAAGCCCGCATTACGTTCATAGGCAAAAATCTGAGAAATATTGTCACAGACAAAGGCTATCTTTTTGTGACCCATTTCAATCAGATAATTGGCCGCATCCTGACCAGCCACCAGATTATCATTATCTACATAAACCGTATCATTTACATAGGCACTGGCCTTGCCAATAACCACAAAGGGAATACGGTATTGGTGCATATAATTAATCAAAGGATCATCCAAAGCGGAATACAGGAACACAAAGCCCTGAATCCTTTTGAACTGCACCAGATCCTGAATACAAGCCAGCATTTCCTGGTAGCTTTCTCCAGAAATAATCATGGTGAAGTAGTGCTGCTCCATAGCAGCCTGACAAATACCACGAATACAGCGGGTGACAAAGGGATTGTCATAGCCCCTTTTGTCCTGGGGTTTCATAATAATACCAATATTACGAGGTAATTTATTATGGATAGAAAAAGAATTTTTTTCGTTATTTACATTTGTTGCATTGCTTGTTGCGGAAACTTTATAGCCTAAAGTGGCAATGGCCTGCCAGACCTTTTCTCTGGTTTCGGCGCTGATAGCTGGATTGTTGTTGCAGGTTCTGGATACGGTAGCAGGAGAAACCCCTGCCAATGCAGCCACATCTCTAATAGTTACTGCCATAAAACTACTCCCTTATGATATTTCACAAATTTAAATGGTGTTCAACTCGATTGCAGATAAATTTAAATCTCATTTTGCTTCATTATATATAACAGGATTTTTCATATTTTAAATTTACCTTATTTAGAAAAAAAAGTCAAGTTAGCAGAAAAAAGTGTTGCATAATTTCATGAAATATGGTTTAATATAGTTACAGTATTTCAGAAACACATTCTAGGGTAAAGGAAACATGTTTCAGAAATATTTCATGAGATATTATAGAAGTAGTATCATGATAACTGTAAGAAGGGGAGGAAAAATGAAAATGTCAAAATCGGTTCTTACATCGGTGTACGCACCAATGACCGGACGGGTAATCCCTCTTAGCGAGGTTCCAGATCCAGTATTTTCCGATAAGATTCTTGGTGATGGTATTGCGATTATACCATCAGATGGTAATATCTACAGTCCTGTAACAGGTACTTTGGTTACCATTGCAGAGTCACGCCATGCATTTGGCTTCCAGACAGCCGAGGGGGCTGAGCTGCTGCTGCATGTGGGCTTGGAAACAGTTTCTCTGAAGGGAAAGCCTTTTGATATCAAGGTAAAGGAAGGCACTCAGGTAAAGGCTGGCGATTTGATTGCAACTGTGGATCTCGACTATTTGAAAGAGAAAAACATTGCAGCTACCACTCCAGTGCTATTCTGTAATGCCGAAGCAGGAAAGCTGAATATTCCTGCTACAGAGGGAGAGGCCAAGGCTGGCCAAACTCTGATTTATACTATTGAGTCTAAGGTGGAGGAGAAGGAAGTGGCCGAGGAAGAAACAAAGCAGGCTCCAGAGCCAGCTAAGAAGAGTGGTCTTATAAATTTTGACCTGTTGCAGAACTTGGGTAAAGTATTGCTGACAGTTATCGCTGTTATGCCTGCTGCAGGTTTGGCTTTGTCCATCGGCAAGGTTTTACAGCTCTGGTGTGTAGACATCAGCGCTTTGGTAACTCTGGGTTGTGTATTAGAGAATATGGGCTGGGCCCTGATTGGTAATCTGCACATTCTCTTCGCGATTGCCATTGGTGGTTCCTGGGCCAAGGAAAGAGCCGGCGGTGCTTTTGCAGCTATTATCGCTTTCTGTCTTATTAACCGCATTACCGGCAACATCTTCGGTGTTACTGGCGATATGCTGGGCAATCCTGATGCTGTGGTATATTCCCTCTTTGGTCAGGAACTGCTGGTAAAGAATTACTTTGTTAGCGTATTGGGTGCACCTGCTTTGAACATGGGTGTGTTCATCGGTATTATCTCCGGTTTCGTTGGTGCTGCTGCTTATAACAAGTACTACAATTTCCGCAAGCTGCCTGATGTACTGGCATTCTTCAATGGTAAGCGTTTCGTACCAATGGTAGTAATTGCTTATTCCGCTGTTATTTCCATCATTATGGCTTTGATCTGGCCTGTAATTCAGGGTGCTATCAACAACTTCGGTGTGTGGATTGCTAACTCTTCTGATACTGCTCCTCTGCTGGCACCATTTATCTATGGTACTCTGGAGCGTCTGTTGCTGCCATTCGGTCTGCATCATATGATTACTATTCCTGTTAACTACACCGCTCTGGGTGGCACCTATGTAGTTCAGACTGGCCTGGGTGCTGGTACTACCGTATATGGTCAGGATCCACTGTGGTTGGCTTGGGTTAATGACTTGATTAACTTCGTTAAGGCTGGCGATACCGCTTCTTACAATCAGCTGCTGGCAACTGTTACTCCTGCCCGCTTCAAGGTTGGTCAGATGATTGGTGCAACTGGTCTGCTGATGGGTTTTGCTTATGCTATGTATCGTCGTGTAGACGCTGACAAGCGTCACCTCTACAAGTCCATGTTCGTTTCCACTGCTCTGGCAACTTTCCTGACTGGTGTTACCGAGCCTATCGAGTTCATGTTCATGTTCTGCGCTATGCCTCTGTACGTTGTCTATGCTTTGATTCAGGGCTGTGCTTTCGCTATGGCCGGTGTGATCAATTTGAGACTGCATTCTTTTGGTAATCTGGAGTTTATCTCCCGTCTGCCAATGGTCAGCAATGCAGGCCTCATGGGTGATGTTGTAAACTTCATTCTTACCTGCGTAGCTTTCGCTATTATTGGTTATGTTGTGGCTTACTACGCTATTGGCAAGTTCCAGTTTGCTACCCCAGGTCGTCTGGGTAACTACAGCGACAGAGAGTCTGATGAAGAAGAGGGCAAGTCCTCCGGCAAGAAGGGCGATGCTAACAGCCAGGCTGAGCGCATTATTGCTCTGCTGGGTGGCCGTGAAAACATTGAATTGGTAGATTCCTGCTTTACCCGCCTCCGTGTAACTGTTAAGGATGGCAGCAAGGTAGCAGATCTGAAGGCCTGGAAGGCAGAGGGTGCTCAGAGCCTCTTTGTTAAGGGCAATGGTATTCAGGCAGTATATGGTCCAAAGGCTGATGTACTGAAATCTGATATTAACGATATTCTTTGATAACCCCTTCTCCATATCTAGCGCAATGATAATACTGTGGCAGGCCCCCAATACCTGCCATAGTAATATCATCTCCTTAGATAGGGAGGGAAATATACTTAATCAACTTTGTTATAGCCTGATAAGCCCATGCTAGTATTTTCTGTGAGGTATATAAAATGAAATTAATGACAATAAATACACATAGTATTTTGGAAGAAAACTACATAGGCAAAATGGAAAGCTTTGTGAAGGCAGTTGCTCAATTACAGCCGGATATTATTGCCATGCAGGAGGTTAATCAGACAGCTGATGCTCCCCAGGCAACGGCGGTATTACAGCTGAATCGTACCTATAACAATCAGGAGCCGCGACAGCTTAAGGTAGATAATCATGCTGCCTTGGCAGCAGAGGCCCTACGCAAGGCAGGTATCGAATATAATTGGACCTGGCTGCCAATGAAGCTAGGCTATAGCATGTATGATGAGGGTCTGGCAGTTTTTTGTCGCAAGCCTATTGCAGAAACCAATGTGGTTTTGTTAAGCAGTGACGGGGATTATGGCAATTGGCGCACCCGTTATGCCTTGGGAATTCGGCCTGCTGGCACAGAGGATTGGTTTTATACCATCCATATGGGCTGGTGGAATGATGAGGAAGAACCTTTTGGCAATCAGTGGGAAAAGCTGCAGACTGCTGTAAAAGAAAAAAATCATCAGGGAAAAATCTTCTTGATGGGTGATTTTAACAGCCCAGCGCAAGTAAAGCACGAGGGCTATGATTTGATAAAAGAAAGCGGCTGGCAGGATACCTATCTTCTAGCAGAGAAGAAGGATGCTGGCAACACTGTACGAGGTGTTATTGATGGCTGGCGAGATAAACTTAGTCAGGAGAACATGCTGGAGGGCATGCGGATTGACCATATCTGGTGCAGTGAGATGGTAAAGGTTCATTCCAGTAGAACCTGTTTTGATGGAAATAATGAGCCGGTGGTTTCAGACCATTTCGGACTGCTAATAGATGTGGAGGATTGAAGATGATGAAGAGAAAAGCAGGAATATTGCTGCCAATCAGCAGCTTGCCATCCCGTTACGGTATTGGCTGTTTTGATGAGGCAGCCTACAAGTTTGTAGATTGGCTCCAGGCAGCTGGACAGCATTACTGGCAGATTCTGCCTTTGGTGCCTACCAGCTATGGTGATTCACCTTATCAGTCCTTTTCTACCTTTGCAGGAAATCCATATTTCATTAGCCTGGACAAGCTGGTGGAAGCAGGCCTTTTGACTGAAAAGGAAATCAAGGCTGTGGACATGGGCAAAAAAGCTGATGATATTGACTATGCCAAGCTGTACAAAGGCCGTTACAAGCTTTTGCGCAAGGCTTATGAGAAGAGTCACATCAGTGAGAAGCAGGATTTCCAGCAGTATTTAGCTGACAATGGCTGGTGGCTGGAAGATTATGCTCTCTTTATGGCTTTGAAGGACAGATTTGAGGGCAAGTGCTGGAATGAATGGCCAGAGGATATTCGTCTCCGCTGGGGCTATTCCATGGACTACTATCGCAAGGAACTGTATTTTGATATTGAGTTCCAGATGTTCATGCAGTATCTCTTTGCTAGACAGTGGCAGGAGCTGAAAGCCTATGCTAACAGCAAGGGTGTGGAAATCATTGGTGATATTCCTATCTATGTAGCTATGGATAGTGCCGATACCTGGTCCCATCCAGAGCTGTTCCAGTTGAATGAGAAGTGTGAGCCTTTGGCTGTAGCTGGCTGTCCTCCAGATGGCTTTTCTGCTACAGGCCAGTTGTGGGGCAATCCACTTTACAACTGGGATTATCATAGAAGCACCAGCTTTGATTGGTGGATGAGTCGTCTCTGGTATGCTTTCAATATGTATGATGTGCTGCGTATCGACCACTTCCGTGGTTTTGATGAATACTACAGCATTCCATATGGTGCCAAGGATGCCGTTAATGGTCATTGGGAAAAGGGCCCAGGCATTGATTTGTTCAAATGCATGAAGTATTGCCTGGGAGATAGACGGGTTATTGCTGAGGATCTGGGCTTTATGACAGATTCCGTTCGTCAACTGGTAAAGGAAAGCGGCTTCCCTAATATGAAGGTGCTGGAATTTGCCTTTGATGCCCGTGATACTGGTGCGGCAGCTGATTATCTGCCACATAATTACAATAATAATTGCGTGGTTTATACAGGCACCCATGATAACGAAACCCTGCAGGGCTGGTTTAAGAGTATTAGTCCGGTGGAAATAGAGATGGTAAGAGATTATCTCTATGCACCAAAGACTCCTTTGCGGGAGCTGCATAAGCCTATGATTAATACTGCTATGGCTAGCGTAGCTGCAACCTGCATCATTCCGTTGCAGGATTATCTGGGACTGGATAACAGTGCCAGAACTAATAAGCCATCTACCGTAGGACAGAATTGGCGGTGGAGAGTCGATGCCAAGGCTCTTACCCCGGAACTGGCTGCGGAGATATATAAATCTGTCAAAACTTATGGCAGATTGTAAAAGACTGCCGGTTGGCAAGTGCTGACTGAGATGGTCTATTACCAAGCCCCTCTAAAGTATTAAGATAAATGACACTGCAATATACTGCTGTACCCTACATCGCATTACACCCCGCAGTAGTTTATTGCGCCCAATCAGCAGTCCTCATATGTGTGAATGAGGGCTGCGGGGGGGACTGGGTAAGTTTTTTTTGAGAAAATGAGAGAATTGTGGGAGGAGTTTCTATTATGAAAAAGAAGTTAGCAAGTCTGGCTGCTGCTATGGCATTAACCGCTGTTATGGGTGGCACTGCAATGGCAGCTGAGGGTAGTCTGGCAGATGTACCAAAGGACCACTGGAGCTATGAGGCTGTAAATCAGTTGGTTAAGGATGGCATTATCGAGGGAATGCCTGATGGTACCTATGCTGGTGACCGTGCTATCAGCCGTTATGAGATGGCTGTTATCGTGGCTAGAGCTACCGATAAGATGGAACAGGCTAATATTGCTGACCGTGCTCTGATTGAGAAGATGCAGTCTGAGTATGACAGCGAGCTTAAGACCATTAAGGATGATGTTGCTGATCTGAAGAATAAGGTTGGCAAGCTTAACTTCTATGGTTTCATGCGTGCTCAGTATGACCATGATGACAAGGATACCAAAGGTGTAGACCGCAGTAACGACCGTACCTATTTGGATTTGCGGGCTGACTACAAGGTAAATGACAACTGGACCGTAAAGACTCAGGTTGAGACTCATCATCGCTATAGTGACGATGGCAGCTACAACACTGGTTTTAGCAAGTATTCCCAGAAGACCTGGTCCGGCCATGATGGTAACATCAAGCGCGTTTGGGTAGAAGGTAATTTTGACAACGGCGGCTGGGTAAACATTGGTCGTGCATGGAGAGGCTTGGGTTTCCAGAATGTTCTGCTGGGTACTGAAACCGACGGTATTCAGGCAGGTATTCCTATTAAGGGCACTGGCTTGACTGCTAGCGCAATCTATGCTTCCGGTACTGGTACTGGCGACAAGGAGTCCATCTACGGTATTGGTACTTGGGGTTCTGTAGGTCATTGCGTAGATATCAATCTGAACTATGTAAAGAGCGATATGAGCAAGGGGCATACATATAGCACCGATGAAATCACAGGCTATAATATCACTGTGAATCCTGCTACTGGTGAAATTACTGATATTGCACCAAAGTATAAGTCTGTTACTGTTCCTCGTGACAAGGCTTTTGTTCTGTCCACTGGTATTGATGTGGCCAAGAATGTACGCCTCTTGAATGATTATATTCAGACCAATGCAGATGATGAGAACAAGTCCATTGCTACCCGTATCAACTACAAGGGTACTGACTTGAATGATCCAGGTTCCTTTGGCCTCTATGCTCGTTACTTCAAGTATGGTGAGAATGGCCAGATTGCCGGTGATGATGAGTGGGGTTCTACTCCATTTGGTTCCAAGGGCTGGATTGTAGGCGTTAAGTATGTGCCTGCAAAGAATGTAGAGTGGGAGACTCTCTACAGCCAGCAGAAGTGTGATTATGCAGGTTCCAATCCATTCGATCGTAGATTGTTCCGCACACAGGTTGATTTCCACTTCTAATAATCCCTGTTTCCCTTGGGGGAAAATTCGTAAACCTTATAACCCCACTTGATTGTATAGACAGTGAGCTCCTGCCCCTCCGCAGGGGCTCATTGTGGTTTGCGGATTTATTCTGATTTATCGAGCTAAATGCTAATCTTAGCAAAGGCATACATATACGATTTCTGCAGGCATGGCATATACCCTTACAGGCACGCTCGCGCTATATTGATGTGCCTTCTATTTTGTGTATTCATTTCACCTTCCTGCTTTGGCACTGCAAAAACAATTTACTTGCTATCATCTGTAACTATAGGGTATAATTACCATAGTGCTACCATAACGGTAGGCGGTTAGCCCTCTGAGCATTTTTGGAGGGATTCTTACCCTCCAAAATGAGGCCGTAGGCTTAAGCGGTCATCCTATTGCGGAGGGGGTGATGCTTTGTCCTTGGATATTATTGGCATTTTTGTGACTCTCTTAGGAGTTGCTATCGCTTGTATAGCTTTTGGCTACCAAATCGGCAAGGATATCAACAAAAGAAAATAACCGCCCCAAGCCATCACTCTTGAACGGTTATTTTCAACTGATTTTAATTTGAGGGCTAACCGTCTATCGGTAGCACTTTTCTTATGCCTATTATACTACAAAACTTAGCATTGTGCAATAAATTCTGATTTGTAGAGCCAAAGACTTATTTGCATAATTGCATACATATACTCTTTACTGAGGCACGGCATATACCCTTACAGGCACGCTCGCGCTATATTGATGTGCCTCACGCTGCTAAACTCATTTAATCGCATGAAAAGCTTCACGATGTTCATCTTTTCATGGCTTAAATTCGTTAAGAAGCGAGGCACATCGATATACCTGTTAAGGGTATATGTCATGCCTTCTATTTTGTGTATTCATTGCACCTTCCTGCTTTGGCACTATTTGTAATTTTGACGTATTGACTGGAATAGAACAGCAGATGATAGTACCCTAAGAAAACCCTTGCTAAGCCTCGGTGCTTAATGAGTTCAAGCCGTAAGGCGCAGAAGGAATTTAGCATCCGCTAGGCTTAGCTAGGAGCGAGAGCGGGTTTTCGTGGGTACTATCTCAGATGTGGCTATTAGGTACAGTAAAGGCAGAATGATTCGACACAGCCGGAGGGGCATGACACTTTTGCGCAAATAGGGCCATTAAGTCGGACAGAGCAAAAGTCGTTATGACCGCAGGCTGTATTTCGGGGAAATTTTTCAGATATAATTAAACATAAATAATGGGGTGGTTTTGGGTATATTGTGGTTGACTAAATGGTAATATTAGATTAAAATGAAAAAATGACAAAATTTATTTAAAGAGTTTTGTAAAAAAAGAGGATTTTTGACTTTTTGCTAGAATATAAGTCAATATGATAATCTATTTGTGCCTTTTTAGGGAAAGGTGGGAGGCTTTGCCATGTCGGAGCATGGAATCATAACTCGCGAATTTGCCGAGGAAGTGCGTTCGGCTGCAGATATTGTCAAGGTTATTTCCCGCTATGTAGCGCTGAAACGCAAGGGAGACAGATATTGGGGCTGTTGTCCGTTTCACAATGAAAAGACACCATCCTTTTCCGTAAAGCCGGACGATGGTTTCTTCTATTGCTTTGGCTGTCATGCCGGTGGCAATGTTTTCAAATTTGTTTCCTTATATGATAATATTCCCTATTATGAGGCTGTGGCTAGAATTGCCGAGGAACTGAACATTCCATTGCCTCAGAAAAAAATGTCCCCAGCTCAGATAGCCAGGGAGAAGCATATTGAAGATTTACGTCGTGTTAATCAGCTAGCAGGAAATTTCTTTCATAATTGTCTTACCATGACCAGGTACGGTCAAAAGGGACTGGCATATTTTCACCAGCGGGGGATTAATGAGGAGACAATCAAGGAATTTCAGCTAGGTTTTGCTCCAGATGCTTGGGATAAGCTATCCACGGCCTTTGTACAGAGGGATATTAGTCCAGAGTTGCTGGAGGAGTGTGATTTGTCCAGGCGCCGTCCTGATGGCAGTCTGTATGACAGATTTCACAATCGAGTAATGATTCCTATTCGGGATGAGCGCGGTAGAATTGTAGGCTTTGGGGGCAGAATCATAGAGGCTGCCCAGGAAAGGCAGGCCAAGTATCTCAATTCCAAGGAAACCATACTCTTTAACAAAAGGCAGTTGCTTTTTGGCCTGGACAAGGCGCATCGTCAGATAGAAAAATCTGGCTTTGCCTTGGTGGTTGAGGGCTATATGGATGTTATATCGGTGTATGCTGCAGGTATCCACAATGTGGTGGCTTCTCTGGGTACAGCCTTTACCCAGGAACAGTGTAAAAAGCTGTTGCGGTATGCTCCGCAGATTTATTTTTGTTATGATAGCGATGCAGCTGGACAGCAGGCCATCTTTCGGGCTATTCAAGTAGCTCGGGAGCAGGAAAACGCCATTATCAAGGTGGTGCAGATGCCTGATGGCAAAGATCCCGATGAATATATAAGAAAGCATGGGCCAGAGGCCTTCATGACAGTCATCAAGGGAGCTGTGCCTATGGTGGAGTTTCAGTTGCAATATATTGTAAAGGATATGGATTTGAACAGTCTGGAAGGCAGATTGCAGGCCATGTCCAAAATTATCCCAGTGCTTCTAGGACTTAGAAATATGGCTCAGCGCAATGCCTATGTGGCTAGAGCTGCCCAGCTTCTGGGAGTGGCAGAAAACGAGCTGAGGGACGAATTGAATCGCCGTGGCCGCAATCAAGGTGGTTATCAGCCGGGAGCCGGAAGGCAGGTTATACGGGCGGTGCGCCGTCAGAATGAGGATGCCAATCGCAGAGCAGGCAGGGTGATTATTCGCGCTATTTGGCAGGAGCCAGCAGTGCTGGAGCATTTTGTATCTCAGGTGCCTATAGATGCAGTACCAGATAGCATTCAGGCTGGTATTCTGCGTCAAATGGCAATTTTTATCAAGCAGGGCACAACTATATCTGATGTAATGCAATTTGCCAGTCTAGGTGATGAGTCAGTAGAGGAAATTTCCAGAGCAATGGTAGAGGATACCGGCGGTCAGGATATGATGGATCTATATCAGGATTGCACCAGATTCCTGCGCAAACATTATCTCAAAACTCAGTTTGAAATACATCGGCTGCGAGCTGAGCAGCTTAGCCGGGAGGGAAGCTCAGAATTCCTGGAGGAATTGGAGCTTAGTCAGAAAATAAAAAACGAAATGGATGAATTATAAAGTGATAACCAGTTTAGAATTTTGTATGCTGGAGGAAGGGAGAATGCTCAATGGCTGATATCAAGGAAAAGAAGAGAAGCTCTAAATCCAGTGGCGCACCTAAAAAGACAGCTATCAAAAAGCAGGCTGTTGCCCAGGAGGCAGGCAATGAGGTAAAGCAGAGCCGTATGGTTATTGCCGACCTATTGGAAAAAGGAAAGCGCAACGGTGGCGTTCTAACCTATGGCGAGGTTGTTGAGGCCCTGCAGAAGCAGGATATTTCTCCAGACGAAATAGAGGCTCTGTTTGAGAATTTTGGTAAGAATGGTGTAGATATTTCTGATGATGCAGATTTGACTCCAGAGGATCTGGAAAAGGATGAGGAGCTGCAGGATGTAGAAGCAGATGTAGACCTTAGCGTTCCAGAGGGCATCAATATTGATGATCCAGTTAGAATGTATCTGAAGGAAATCGGTCGTGTGCCTTTGCTGACTGCCGAGGAAGAAATCCATCTGGCTACCAGCATGGAGGCTGGTGTGCGGGCAGAACGCCGGATTAAGGCAGATAAATATATCAAGGCTTATCAGAGAAATCCAGACAAGATTCTGACTGTAGGCAAGCTAAGCAAAAAGCTGGGTGTGGATAACAGCGTTGTAGCTGCTACCATGCTGCGGAATGATGCCATTGTCAATGCTCTGAAGGAGCAGTATGGCATTACAGACAATCCAGAGGATTATGACAGCAAGGCTCATCGTCAGTATAATGCTGATTTGGAGGAGCTGGAGATTCCTTTGGTAACTGTTACCGAGGAGGAAATGAAGCAGCTGAAGCTGGATATTGAGGATGGTTCTGAGGCTCAGAAGCGTCTGGCTGAGGCTAATCTCCGTCTGGTAGTAAGTATTGCCAAGAGATATGTAGGCCGTGGTATGCTGTTCCTGGATTTGATTCAGGAGGGCAATCTTGGCCTGATTAAGGCTGTAGAAAAGTTTGACTACACCAAGGGCTATAAGTTTAGTACCTATGCTACCTGGTGGATTCGTCAGGCTATTACCCGTGCCATTGCGGATCAGGCTCGTACCATTAGAATTCCAGTTCATATGGTAGAGACAATTAACAAGCTGATTCGCGTTTCCAGACAGTTGCTGCAGCAGCTGGGCAGGGAACCAACCCCAGAGGAAATCGCCAAGGATATGGAGATTACTGTGGATAGGGTAAGGGAAATCATGAAGATTGCTCAGGAGCCTGTATCTCTGGAGACTCCTATTGGTGAGGAGGAGGACTCTCATCTGGGAGACTTTATTGAGGATCATGATGCACCAGCACCAGCAGAGGCAGCTTCTTATATGCTGCTGAAGGAGCAGCTGACAGATGTGCTTTCCACTCTTACCGAAAGAGAGAAGAAAGTACTAGAACTGCGTTTCGGTATTAAGGACGGTCGGGCTAGAACTTTGGAGGAGGTTGGCCAGAGCTTTGGTGTAACCAGAGAGCGTATCCGTCAGATTGAGGCCAAGGCCCTGCGGAAGCTGCGCCATCCAAGCAGAAGCAAAAAGCTGAAGGATTTTCTTGACTAATAAATATATGAGGGCTGTCGTGAGGATACGGCAGCCCTTTTGTTTAGATAAGGAGGATATAGATGATTCTTGACGATAGATTGGAAGCGGTGGCTGGATTTGTGCCTGCTGATTGTAAGGTGGCGGACATTGGTACAGATCATGGCTATCTGGCTATGGAGCTGTACAAAAGGGATAAGAGAAGAACTGTTATTGCAGCAGATAAAAATGCCGGCCCTTGCCAGGCAGCCAGTCATACACTGGCTGAGGCTGGGTTAACAGAATGTATTCAAGTACGGCAGGGGGATGGACTAAAGGCGCTGGCTGTGGGAGAAGCTGATACTGTATGTATTGCTGGCATGGGAGGCAAGCTGATTAGCGATATTCTATCAGCAGAGCCAGAGGTGCTGGCGGGTTTAAGCTGTCTTGTGTTGCAACCTCAGAATGCCTATAGCCTGCTGAGAAGATGGCTCTATGAGCATAATTGGCATATTGTTGATGAGGCTTTGGCTCAGGTGGATGGCAGAGTATATCAGATTATCAAGGCAGAGAGAGGACAGGCAGAAATTCCTTCGGAGCTAGCCTTGAAGCTGGGACCTGTGCTTTTGGAGAAAAGACCAGAACTATTTGCCAAGCATGTGGAGAACAATCTAATTTCCTGTCACAAGGTATTAACAGGTCTGCAGAAAAGCGCAGAACCTGATAGGGGAAGAATTCAGCAGATGGAGGCGGAAATCGCAGAGCTGGAGGGATTGCTATGATGAAATGTCAGACTGTAATGGATATGTTGGAGAGATTGGCTCCTAAGAAAATGGCTGAGGACTGGGATAATCCCGGTCTTTTGGCAGGTTCTCCTCAACAGGAGGTACGCAAGGTGATGACCTGTTTGGATGTAAGTATTCCTGTGGTTGAGGCAGCCATTAAGGAATCAGTGGATATGATTGTGGCACATCACCCTATGATTTTCAAAGGAGTACGGCATCTAAGAACAGATTTGTATGATGGCAAAATGTTTCAGATGCTTTTGAGTCATAATATAGCTGTCTATGCGGCTCACACCAATCTGGATATTGCTGAGGGTGGTGTAAATGATGTACTGGCCCAGGCTGTAGGCTTGGAAAAAATAGAATCCTTTGTGATAACAGATGCAGAAAAGGGATTTTCCTTGGGGAGAATTGGCTACTTGCCACAGGTAAAATCATTGGATGAATTTGTTATGGATGTAAAAAAAGGCTTGCATATTAGCCATGTGCGAATTGTACGAGGTTCCAATAAGCCAGTGCGGAAAGTGGCTCTTTGCAGCGGTGCAGGTGCTGAGTTTGTATCCAAGGCAGCCTTCAAGGGGGCAGATGTTTATCTTACTGGAGATGTAAAATATCATGAGGCTCAGGGAGCTGTGCAGCAGGGAATTAACCTTATAGATGCAGGACATTTTGGCACAGAATTTCCTGTGGTACAAGTATTGGCAGATTATTTAACCGCAGAAGCGGCCAAAATGAAGAAGGACTTAGAGGTTATCACGGATAATATTTCTCAGGATTTCTTTGAATTTTGTTAAATTTTAAGGAAATTTGTATGATAAATTTCATTTATTGAGTACGATGTTTGACACTAATAGTTGATTATGATATAATATTACCCGTTATGAGTGCGAAAGACAATCGCTGATACACTGGCTTGCCAGCTGTATTTGAGGAAAGTCCGGGCTCCACAGGGCAGTGTGCTGGATAACGTCCAGCGAGGGTGACCTTAGGGAAAGTGTCATAGAAAAGGAAACCGCCTAAGCAGGTTCGCCTGCCGGCAAGGATGGAAAGGCGTGGTAAGAGCACACCAGCAGCCAGGTGACTGGTTGGCTTGACAAACCCCACATGGAGCAAGACCAAATAGGGAAGGATACGAGGCGGCCCGCTGACCTTCCGGGTGTGTCGCTAGAGCTGTCAGGCAACTGGCAGTCCAGATAAATGATTGTCACCGCGGAAGCGGTACAGAACTCGGCTTATTGACCACTCATAATTTTTCTGTATAAAATTCGGCAAAAAGCAGGAATTTTTTCCTATATGTCGAATAATATTTTTGAATGGGTTTTATGTTACATAGAAAGCCTAATCCAGCCCAGGAGCGGGGGAACCAAATTATTAATTCTAGTGGACTCAATTTGAAAGTAGATTGAGAATATAAAGGTTATTGGGGTGAATTTAAACGCGGCGGCTTCGGCAAGACCGTAGAAAAGGGTATATCTCAACCCTAACCCGACAGCTAACCTCGTAGGCGAAAAGAGAGAGGAGTGTCTTTTTGGGTAGTTTTAAGCGTGTTTTGGTGCTATCCATGATTCTTGTGTCCTGTTTTGCTACGGTTGCTTTTGCATCAGCTTTCCGTATTGGTGATCAGGGCAGTGAGGTAGCGGAAATTCAGGGACAGTTGGCAAGTCTTGGCTACGATGTAGCAGCAGACGGGGATTTCGGTCCTGCCACAGCAGAGGCTATCAAGTCTTTCCAGAGTTCCAGAGGTTTGGATGCAGATGGTTTGGTAGGTCCTACCACCTATGCCGCCCTGATGGGGCGTTCCATGCCAGAGGTAAGCCGTGGTTCTAACTATATCTCCAGAAGAGTTATAGCTAATTCCATGAACTATATCGGTGTACCTTATGTATTCGGCGGAACATCTCCTAGTGGGTTTGACTGCTCCGGCTATGTCCGCTATGTATTTGCCAATGCTGGTATCTATCTGCCACGTACAGCAGATGCTCAGTATGAGGTAGGTACACCAATCTCTAGAGCAGAGCTGGTGCCAGGTGACCTGGTATTTTTCTCTACCTATGAGTATGGTCCATCCCATGTAGGTATCTATCTTGGTGATGGCAATTTCATTAATGCTTCCTCCAGCAGAGGTGTAGCAATAGATTCTCTGTATAGTGGTTATTGGGGGTCCTGCTATATCGGTGCACGTAGGGTGCTGTAATGTCACAATTTAAAAGGGGCTTTTCAGCCCCTTATTTTTTTGCCTTATTTTCAGGAAAAGCTTTTAGTCAAAATCTTGTCCCCTGCCTGTAGGCATGGTAGTGTCAATTAGTTGGTAAATAGGTCATCCCAAAATGTATAGGCAATCATAATGATGCATAGTAAAAATAAAACCAGGTCACCCATGTTTTTCTGTCTCCAATCCTGTATAATAGAAAATGCTATAACATAGAAGATAATAGATATTATAATTCAAGGAGGGATATTATGCAAATTTGTCAAATAGACTGTTACCAGGATGCTGTAAAGCTTATGGAAGAAATCGGTGTTACCACTAGAGGTATTCAGCTGATGGCTCCTAAGGCGCTATTTATGCCTATTAGGTTGAAACAGGTGGATAGCAGGGCGGCCAATATATTAAAACAGACTATGCTAAGTCAAGGGGCTGAGGCGGCTGTTTCCAGAGGCACAGTGAATCTGTCTGATACCCATACCGATGTGCTTATTCTGGCTAATGCAGCTCAATTACAAAGAGCTGTTCCTAGATTGAAAGAACAGCCCTGGGGACTAAAGGCCATAGCTTGCGAATTGGAGGCATTGCTGAAAAAGCAAAGTGACTTTGCGTATAGATTGTGATATTATAGATAAGTGGTATGGAGTTTAGGATTTCAATGCAGAATAGCAGGGAAGATCCGTTTATGAAATTTATTGCATTGACAAAACGAGAGGTGTTATTATGGCAAAAATCAGATTAGTAAATATGATGTTTTATGGCTTTCACGGAACCTATGAATACGAGCGTGAGCTGGGACAGAAGTTTTATTTTGATGTAGAGGCTGTTACTAAGGATGACAGTGTGGTGGAGGATGATGAAACCAATGATGGCGTACACTCCACATCTATTTATGCTGTAGTTAAGGAAAATGTGGAAAATAAGCGTTTTCATCACATGAGAGCCTTGGCTGGCCATATTGCAGATGTTATTCTGGCAGATTTTACTTCCTTGGCAGAGGTTACTGTTAAGGCTAGAAAGGCCAATGCTACTCTTACTGGCCCTATAGATTATATTGAGGTTGAGGTTACCCGGAAAGCAAAATAATATATTATATATAAATAAAGCTATTAATGGTTTTGCTGTTAATGGCTTTATTTTTTATGTTGATATTGCCTTTTAATCTAAAACATTGTAAGATAGCATAAGGGATATGACAGGTTAAATCTTTTATGCTTAGGGTTAAGGGGTGAATATATGGACAGATTTTATCTCGGTGTGCTGCAGGGATGTTCACAACTGGGAGGAGCAATTATACGGCGTTTGGTCAGCCATTTTGGCAGTGGCAGGCAGGTTTGGCAGGTGCAGGCAGGGGAGTTGGCTGAAACAGGTTTGCTAAGGCCGGCTGTGCTGGAGGAATTTCTTTTGGCTCGTAAGGAAAGGCCGGATTGGCCCTTGGAGTTGGAGGAGATATGTCATAAAAGGCATATTCATTTAGTTATCAGAGAGAATGAAGCATATCCAGAGCTATTGAAGGAAATAGCCAATCCACCAGAGGTGCTTTTTTATAAGGGAAGTCTGCAAAATCATTTGCCTAGAATTGCTATGGTTGGAGCGCGGCGGGTTAGTGCCTATGGACGAAGTGTGGCTCAGCAGCTGTCAGCATCCTTGGCTCAGGCAGGCTTCTCTGTGGTTAGTGGTGCGGCTATGGGGGTGGATGCCTGCTGTCATGAGGGGGCCTTGCAGAAGGGCACGACAGAGGCGGTGCTGGGCTGTGGCGTGGATGTGGTTTATCCTGCCAGTAATAGACATTTGCTAGCCCAGATTGAGGAAAGGGGAGCCATTATTTCTGAATATCTTCCTGGAGCTCAGCCTATAGCTGGTAATTTTCCTGCCCGTAATAGGATTATCAGTGGTATGTCTCTAGGGACAGTGGTGGTAGAGGCTGCGCAACGCAGTGGTTCTTTGATTACAGCGGAAATGGCTCTTAGTGAGGGGCGGGATGTTTTTGCTGTGCCAGGCAGTGTATTTTCCCCTGTTAGCAAGGGGTGTCATCGGTTGATTCAGCAGGGAGCGAAGCTAATAGTTGACAGTCATGATATTATTGAGGAGTACCCACAATTTGCAAAAAAACATACAAATACTAAAAATAATGATGAAAAAAATAAAACTCATGCTATAATAACGGAGACAGAAAAAAGAATTTTGCAAATTCTGTCTGTGGAAGAACCTTTGTCAGTAGATGAAGTAATTTACCGTCTGCATGGCACCAAGGTGGCCAATGCGGCGTTTATATTGTTACAACTGGAGCTAAAGGGATTGGCGCGATCGGATGACCTTCGCCGATACGTGCGGACTGTGAAGGAGGGCGTTTTGTGAGTGAAATAAAATCAACTGAGACAAAAACAGCTACTAAAAAAACAACTGTGAAAAAGACTACAGCAAAAAAAACGACTACTAAGAAAACTGCTGCCAAGAAAAAGACATCTGCTATTGGCACTTTGGTTTTAGTAGAGTCTCCTACCAAGGCCAAGACCATAGAAAGATATTTGGGCAAGGGTTTTACAGTTAGAGCCTCTATGGGGCATTTGCGGGATTTGCCTAAGAGTCAATTTGGTATTGATGTAGAAAATAACTTTGCTCCCAAATATATTAATATTCGGGGCAAGGGTGATTTGATAAAATCCTTGAAGAAGGAAGCCGCCAAGGCGGATAAGGTTTATCTGGCCAGCGATCCCGACCGCGAAGGAGAGGCTATTGCCTGGCATTTGTCCCATCTTTTCGATATTGAGGAGGGTGCCCATTGTCGTATTGTATTTAATGAGATTACCAAGCCAGCGATTCAGGCAGCTATTAAGACTCCCCATCCCATTAATATAGATATGGTGGATGCTCAGCAGGCTCGCCGGATGCTGGATAGAATCGTAGGCTACAAGCTAAGTCCTTTGTTGTGGCGCAAGGTTCGCAAGGGGCTTAGTGCTGGCCGGGTGCAGTCTGTAACGGTACGATTGATTTGCGATAGAGAGAAGCAGATTCAGGATTTTGTATCCCAGGAATATTGGACTGTGGATATGAAGATGAAAAAGGGCAAAAGCAATCAGTTTAATGCAGAGCTAACAGTTTTGGCTGAGGATTTTGCCAATAGCTGCAGTAAAAGTGTAGATGCCGCAGGTAAAGAGCTGCCACCTATTAAAGGCTATAAACTTGGCCTTTATAATGAAGGGGATGCTAATAGAGCTTCTGAAGCAGTATCGGAGGGAATCTGGTCAGTGGCAGAGGTTAAGAAAAGACAGCGCAGCCGTAAGGCAGCAGCTCCTTTTACTACCTCCAGCTTGCAGCAGGATGCAGCAAGAAAGCTGGGGTTTACTTCCCGGAAAACCATGATGGTGGCTCAGCAGCTCTATGAAGGTATTGAATTGGGCCGTAAGGGAATGTCTGGTTTGATTACCTATATGCGAACTGATTCTACCCGTATTTCGGAAATGGCTCAAGCAGAGGCCAAGGCGTATATTGTAGAAAACTATGGTCAGGAGTATTATCCCGCCCAGGCTAATGTTTATGCTGCTGGCAAGAAGGCTCAGGATGCCCATGAGGCAATTAGGCCTACCAGTGTAGTTAATGCCCCAGCCACTATTGAGAAATATCTTAACAAGGATCAGTTCCGCCTGTATCAGCTTATTTGGCAGCGGTTTGTGGCCAGCCAGATGGTACCGGCTGTTTTTGATACCCTGTCTGTAAAGCTGAACAACGGTGGTTATGTGGCAGCAGCTAGAGGCTCCCAGTTGAAATTTGCAGGCTTCCAAAAGGTATATACCCTGGCGGAAAATGAAAGTGACAAGGATGTAAACCTGCCGGAGCTGGCAGAGGGTGATGAGCTTCGTTTAATGAAGGTAGTACCTAAGCAGCATTTTACAGAGCCGCCTCCAAGATACAATGATGCTTCTCTGGTTAAGCTGCTGGAGGAAAAGGGCATTGGTCGTCCAAGTACCTATGCCCCAATTATTGAAACTATTTTGGGCCGTGGCTATGTGGCCAGGGTGAGCAAGGCTTTTCAGCCTACTGAGCTGGGCTTTGTGGTAGTGGAGTTGTTGGAGGAATACTTCAAGGATATTGTGGACGAGAAGTTTACCGCTACTATGGAAAGCAAGCTGGATAGTATTGCTGGGGGACAGTTGGATAAGGACAAGCTGTTGGCAGATTTCTATGGCCCCTTTGCCGAAGAATTGGAAAAGGCGGAGGAGGCTATTGGTCATGTAGAGCTGCCTGTGGAGGTTTCTGATGTGCAGTGTGAGCTTTGCGGCCGCATGATGGTGGTGAAGCAGGGGCGATTTGGCAAATTCCTGGCCTGCCCTGGCTTCCCAGAGTGTAGAAATACCAAGCCTCTTTTGAAGGATACCGGCGTTAAATGTCCTAAATGCGATGGAACCATTGTGGAGCGCAAATCTCGTCGAGGCAGAAATTTCTTTGGCTGTAAGAATTATCCTGAGTGCGATTTTGTTACCTGGGATGTACCCCAAAAGGAACCATGTCCAAAATGCGGTGGTTTGCAGCTGAAGCATTTTTATCGTAATGGCAGGGCCTTGCTGTATTGCAATAACGATAGCTGCGAAACTAGAATTAACCATCCAATTAATAAGGAATTGGCCAAGCAGCGGGAGAAGGCTGCCAAGGCCAAGGAGAAAGAGAGTGCAGAAAAATCTGATGAATAAAATTATAGTTGTAGGGGCAGGATTGGCTGGCAGTGAAGCAGCTTGGCAGGCAGCCCAGCGAGGGATTCCTGTGGATCTGTACGAAATGCGGCCTGTTAAGAATACTCCTGCTCACAAGACGGATCTATTTGGGGAGCTGGTTTGCAGCAACTCTCTGCGGGGAGCTGGCCTTGAAAATGCTGTAGGTGTCCTTAAGGAGGAAATGCGCCGTCTTGGCTCAGTAGTAATGGAGGCAGCGGATGCCACCAAGGTTCCTGCAGGTGGTGCTTTGGCAGTAGACCGTTTAGGCTTTAGTCAGTATATTACTGATAAGGTTAGCAATCATCCTCTCATAAATGTGATTCATCAGGAGGTAGAGGCTATTCCTTATGAGGAGAATGCTGTAACTATTGTAGCCAGCGGCCCTTTAACGGCTGGTGCCTTGGCTGAGGATATTGGCAAGCTTATGGGACAGCAGTATTTGTATTTTTACGATGCAGCAGCTCCTATTGTTACTTTGGAGTCTGTGGATATGTCTACGGCTTGGAAGGCTTCCCGCTATGATAAGGGAGAGGCGGCCTATATTAATTGCCCTATGGACAAGGAACAGTATCAGTATTTCTGGCAGGAGCTGGTTAATGCGGAAAAGGCAGAAACCCACAGCTTTGAAAAGGAAATTTTCTTTGAGGGCTGTATGCCTGTGGAGGAAATGGCCTCTCGAGGGGAGGATACCCTGCTTTTTGGCCCCTTGAAGCCAGTGGGCTTGGTTAATCCTCATACTGGCAAGCTGGCCCATGCTGTGGTTCAGCTGCGGCAGGATAATGCAGAGGGAACCTTGTATAACATTGTGGGCTTTCAGACACATTTGAAATGGCCTGAGCAGAAACGGGTATTTGGGTTAATTCCTGGCCTGGAAAAGGCGGAATTTGTTCGCTACGGCGTTATGCATAGAAATACCTTTATTAATTCTCCTGAAACCATGAAGCCAACTATGGAATTTGGCGGAAGAGAGAATTTGCTTTTTGCTGGTCAGATGACTGGGGTGGAGGGCTATGTAGAGTCAGCCTCCTCCGGCCTGGTGGCTGGTATCAATGCTGCTAGATTGTGTCAGGGCTTGGAGCCGGTAGTTTTCCCTGCGGAAACTGCCCACGGTTCCTTGTGTCACTATATAACTACAGCTCCAGCTAGACATTTTCAGCCTATGAATGTAAACTTTGGCATTATGTCTCCTATCAAGGAGAAAATCAGAGACAAAAAGCTGAAAAAGCAGCGGATTGCTGAGAGAGCGCTGGTAATGCTGGAGGAGTTTAAGAATAAATACGAGCTTTAATAGGAGTTTTATTATGGAAAATCAGTTTTATGCTACCACGATTGTGGCTGTAAGAAAAAATGGCAAGGTGGCTATTGCTGGTGATGGCCAGGTTACCTTTGGCCAGAGCACTATTATGAAGGCAACAGCTAGAAAAATCAGAAAGCTGCATCATGGCAAGATTTTGGCCGGCTTTGCCGGATCTGTGGCAGATGCCTTTTCCTTGTTTGAGAAATTTGAGGCTAAACTGGAGGCCTACAATGGCAATTTGCAGCGGGCTTCAGTAGAGATGGCCAAGGATTGGCGCACAGATAGAGTGCTGCGGAAGCTGGAGGCTTTGCTGCTGGTGGCAGATGAAGAAAATATTCTCATGCTGTCTGGTAACGGCGAGGTTATTGAGCCTGATGGCGGTGTATGTGCTATTGGCTCTGGTGGTTTCTATGCTTTGTCTGCAGCCCGTGCTTTGGCAGAGCATACAGATATGGAGGCTAAAGATATTTGCGTGGAGGCTATGAAGATAGCCGCAGATATTTGTGTATTTACCAATCATAATATTCGTGTTGAAGAATTGGAATAATTTCCAAGAGGAGGAATAGTAGTGAACGAACAGACACCAAAGCAGATTGTGGAGGCCCTGGACAAATATATTGTAGGTCAGAAGGAAGCCAAGAGAGCTGTGGCAATTGCTCTCCGTAACAGATGGCGCAGCCGTCAGCTGGATAATATCAGCATGCAGGATGATATTGTACCGAAGAATATTCTTATGATTGGCTCTACTGGTGTAGGTAAAACTGAAATTGCCCGCCGTTTGGCCAAGCTGGTGGATGCACCTTTCATCAAGGTAGAGGCTACCAAGTTTACTGAGGTGGGCTATGTAGGCAGAGATGTAGAGTCTATCATTCGTGACTTGGCAGAGACTGCTGTCCGCATGGTGCGTCAGGCTAGAATTAAATCTGTACAGGAAAAGGCCTTGGAAATGGCCCAGGAGCGCATTCTGGATGTGCTGGTGCCAGAGCCAAAGAAATCTGCTAATCCATTTGGTCAGCTTTTTGGCAATTTGGCCAATAATGAGGAGCAGGAGGAAAGCCAGACTGAGGAGCCTAAGCAGTATACTGCCGGCCGTGAATGGTGCCGCAAAAAGCTGGAGGCTGGTGAGTACGAGGATAAGGTTATTGAGATTGATGTAGAGGATACCAGCAAGCCAATGGTAGGTATGTTTGCTGGCTCCAGCCTGGAGGGCATGGGAGATAATCTGCAGGATATGATTGGCAATATGATGCCAAAGCGCCACAAGAAGCGGAAGGTAACTGTGGAGCAGGCTCGCAAGCTGTTCCAGCAGGAGGAAGCCATGAAGCTGGTGGATATGGAGGAAATTCAGGAAACTGCTGTAAAGCTGGCTGAAAATACCGGTATTGTTTTCCTGGATGAGATTGACAAGGTAGCTGTTAGTGGCAATACCAGTGGACATGATGTATCCAGAGAGGGCGTTCAGAGAGATATTCTGCCTATCGTAGAAGGCTCCACTGTTATGACTAAATATGGCCCGGTTAAGACAGACCATATTCTCTTTATTGCGGCGGGTGCTTTCCACACCTCTAAGCCATCTGATTTGATTCCTGAGTTGCAAGGACGTTTCCCAATTCGCGTTGAACTGAAATCCTTGAAAAAGGAGGATTTCAAGCGGATTTTGGTAGAGCCTCAGAATGCTCTTATTAAGCAGTACAAGGCCTTGATTGGCACAGAGGGCATTGAGCTGGAATTTGCGGAGGAGGCTATTGACCGTCTGGCTCAGTTGGCCTGTGATGTAAATGAGCAGAATGAAAACATTGGTGCCCGCCGTCTCCATACTTTGCTGGAGAAGCTTTTGGAGGAGCTGTCCTTCAATGCTCCCGATATGGAGGAAAAGCAGGTACTGGTGGATATGGAATATGTAAACAAGGCTCTGGAGGATATTGTGGTAAATCATGATTTGAGTCAGTTTATTCTGTAGTATTATTCCTATCTGTATCAAAAACAGAAGCAATTAAAAAAATACTATAACTTTTATAAGTTCGTAAATTTTTTTAGAAATAATCACAAAAAGTTGTGATTATTTCTTTTTTTATGATACAATGTAGTGAAGTGGAAGAAAATTGAAATTTATTCTGCCTATTGAACAAAGTTTTAACACAAAAAATAAAATTGTAATAAGAATGAATTGAAGGAGGAAGTGTATATGTCAACACTTTTGGAGCGTACTAGAAAAATAAACCGGGTACTGCAGCGTTTTCACAATGTGGACTATAAGGAAATGGCCACCGTACTGAGCAATGTTATAGATGCTAATATCTATATTGTTGATACAACAGGCCTTATATATGGCTGTGCTTTTTTGGATGATTTTGAATGCGATGTTATGCTGGAGCATGTAGTTGTGCCCGGCCGGTTCCCCAAGCATTATGTTAACTGGTTGAAGAAAATTGATGAAACCTCTGCCAACCTTCGTTCCAAGAGTGGCACCTGTGCTTTTGGTGAGGAAAATACCATGTGCAAATTCGATGGTAAAAATACCACTATTGTACCTATCTATGGTGTAGGTGAGCGGATTGGTACCTTGATTGTGGCTAAATACAATGTGGATTTCTCTGATGATGATTTGCTGCTGGCAGAATATGGCGCTGCTGTAGTAGGTATGGAGATGCTGCATGATAGAGCCCGCCGTACTCAGGAGGAGAGCCAGAAGATTGAAACTGTCCGCATGGCTTTGGGGACATTGTCTATCTCCGAGGGCCAGGCTACCATTGCTATTTTCCGCAAGCTGAAGCGAAAGGATGGCCCGGTTAATGCCTCTAAGATTGCTTACATGCTGACTATTACCCGCTCTGTTATTGTTAATGCTTTGAGAAAGCTGGAATCTGCCGGTGTGGTTGAGCCAAAATCCCAGGGTATGAAGGGAACCCATATTAAGGTTCTCAATGAATATCTGTGGAACGGCGTAGAGGAGCTGGCTCAAGAGACAGAGATGCATATTGATGATATTTTTGCCGAATATGGCCGCAAACTGGTAAAGCAGTATGTGGAGCAGCATGCTGAGGAGCATGGTGTAGCCGATAATCCAGCAGCTATAAAAGAAAGAATCAACCAGATTTGTGCTGGTATTGACGGGCTGGATATAGATGTGGTGGATATAACCGATATTGATTTTGACAGAGGCTTCAAGGTATATGCTGAGGAGCAGCAGCAATCTGTAGCTGATGTAAATCCTGCTGAAATGCTGGCATGGTACATTCGCAAGTACATGAAAAAATAAATAACTAAAATTAGGCTGTGATGAAGTATAAAAATGTTTTATCACAGCTTTTTATTTGCAACTTTTGCACTATTTTTTTCCATATGAAATTATTATGAAAAAAATACTTCTTAATTTATAGAAAAAATGCTAAAATATAGGGAGATATGAACATTTTACTTAAGATGAGGAAGTGGGTATTCATGCTGGATCAGATTTTGAATTCACCATCATTTAATTATATGCAGCGTGGCATGGAGGCTGCTAACCTTCGTCAGGAGGTTATTAGCAACAATATTGCTAACGTTAATACTCCCCATTTCAAGCGCAGTGATGTGGTGTTTGAAACCTTGCTGGCCAAGGAATTGGGTATGGGCGAGGATAAAAATAAGCTAAAAATGGTGAGAACCAGAGATAAGCATTTGCCGCAGGCTATGAGCAGTAAGGCAAAGGCAGCAATTCATCTGGATGATACTACCACCATGCGGGTGGATGGCAATAATGTAGATATTGATTTTGAAATGGCGGATTTGGCCAAGAATCAGATTTACTACAACGCTATGGCCAAGAAGCTAGGTGGCTATATTCAGGGTGTAAAGAATGTCATAAGCAGTAAATAAGCTGATATATAGATTGGAGAAAGTGCAATGAGTATGTTTGGCGGTATTGACGCGGCAGCTTCCGGATTGACAGCAGAGCGTCTGAGAATGGATGTAATATCCAATAATATAGCAAATGTCAACTCTACAAGAACTGTGGATGGAGGCCCTTTCAAGCGTAAATATGTTATTTTTCAGCCAAGAGAGGCGGAGAAAAACAGCTTTTCAGCTATGCTGGATGGAGCAATGAATAAGGGTGGCAAAAACAGAGCCGGCGATGGTGTTAGAGCCATAGGTATTGGTACTGATGACAGCATGGGCAAGCTGGTCTATGATCCTGGTCATCCTGATGCTAACGCTGATGGCTATGTGGAGCTTCCTAATGTGGATATTGTTACCGAGATGGTTGATATGATTACAGCTTCCAGAGCTTATGAGGCTAATGTGACGACTATTAATGCAGCCAAGAGTATGGCTCAGCAGGCATTGAATATCAGCAAGTAATAAATGAGGTGAAATAATGGAGATAGAAGCATTACAGATGACTCCGGTGAAAATGCAGGCAGAAAGCCATTTGGGTGAGGACGAGCCAGCCCAGACAGTGCCGGCCTTTGGCGAATATCTGAAAAATGCTTTAGGTGAGGTAAACAGCCTGCAGAAGGAGTCAGACAATATGAGTAAGGCTCTGGCAGCAGGACAGGTTGAGGATATATCACAGGTAGTGATTGCTGCGGAAAAGGCAGATATTGCTCTGCAGCTGACACTGGCCGTACGCAATAAAGCGGTAGAGGCCTATCAGGAAATCATGCGTATGCAGGTTTGATAGTTTGTAATTGATGAGATTTATACTGCATAGCAAGGGGATTTTGTGATGGGTGATTTAAAGGAAAAATATCTGCAGCTATGGGGCAGATTGACAAAAAAGCAGCATTATATGGCTATCGGCGGTGTGGTACTGCTGCTGATAGTTATTTTGGTTGCTAGTTTTTCCCTAGGCAGCAAGCCAGATATGGTACCGTTGTTTACTAATATGGAAACCAAGGACGCAGGCGAGGTAGCTGCCAAGCTAAAGGAGTCCAAGGTAAATTATGAAGTTCAGGAAACCAAACAGGGAACCACGATACTGGTGCCTTCGGCCAATGTGCATGAGGCTAGACTGAATCTGGCCACCGAGGGATTGCCTCGGGGCAACAAGGGCTTTGAAATATTCGATGATAGCAAGCTGGGGGTAACAGAATTCCAGAACAAGGTGAATTATCTGCAGGCCCTGCAGGGTGAGCTGACTCGTACTATTGAACAGATTGAGGCTGTAGAAAAGGCAAGAGTACATATTGTTTTGCCAGAGGACAGCCTGTACAAGAAGAATGAAAAGCCAGCTACTGCTTCCATTATGTTGAAGCTGAAGCCTAATCAGCAGCTGAATAAAAAGGAAGTTAAGGGTATTGTGAATCTGGCTTCCCGCAGTGTACAGGGATTGGTGCCAGAGAATATTACCGTAGTGGATGAAACTGGCAAGATTCTCAATGATCCAGATGAGGATGAGGATAATGTCAGCATCAAGACCATGACTCAACTGGATATGACTCGCAAGGTTCAGGAACGGATGCAGAAGGACGTACAGTCCATGCTGGATCAGGCCATAGGCGTAGGACATTCCTATGTGCGGGTAAATGTGGAGCTGGATTTCGATCAGCGTCAGACTGATACTCAGACCTATACACCGGTGGTGGATGATTCTGGTATCATTCGCAGTGAGCAGACTATTAATGAGTCCTATAATGGCACCTCCAATTCACCAGGAGGCCCAGCTGGAGTACAGTCCAATGTACCTGGCTATGTGGCTCAGAACAATAATAGCAATGCTAATTACTCTAAGAAAGAAAGCACCAAGAATTATGAGATTAATGAGGCCAAGGAAAAGACAGTGGCTTCTCCAGGTTCTATTAAGCGTGTAAATATTGCGGTTTTGGTTAATGAGGATATTACTCAGGCACAGCAGGAAAGCATTCAGCGTTCTGTGGCTTCTGCTGTGGGCATTAACGCAGACCGTGGTGATACTGTATCTGTTGAGCCGTTGCCATTCAGCACTGAGGCTGCTGATAAACAGGCAGCAGAGGAGCAGGCCGCCAAGGATGCAGCTAATTTGAAGATTGCCCTGATTGTAGCAGCTATTCTGCTGTTGATAGGCGGCATAGCTGGTTACTTCTACTGGAAGCGTAAGAAGCGTCTGGAGGCTGAGGCCGAGGCTGCCCGTTTGGCAGAGGAAGAGGCTGAGCTGGAGAGACAGCGTGCTGAGGAGGCCCGTGCGGCTATGCTGGAGAATGGCGAGATAGAGCCTGAGGAAATGACTCAGGAGGAGCAGGAGCATCTGTCAGAGCGTCAGACTATTGAGGAACTTATCCGCAATAAGCCTGCTGAAATGGCAATGCTGGTTAAGACCTGGTTGTCGGAGGACTAAAAATTATGGATATGTATGGTGATGAGCCGGAGCTGAACAATCAGCAAAAGGCAGCAATATTATTTATCGTACTGGGACCTGAATATTCCTCCATGTTATTCAAGCATATGAATGACGAGGAAATCGAAAAGGTGACTCTGGAGATTGCCAACCACAAGCAGGTTACACCTGAGGAAAAGAAGGCAGTTATTTCAGAATTTTATCAGATGGCTATGGCCAAGAATTATCTGTCCCAGGGTGGGTTGGAATATGCCCAGAGCATTTTGGAAAAGGCTTTGGGTGCAGACAGGGCAACTACTATTATCAGCAGGCTGACTACCAGCCTGCAGGTACGTCCTTTTGATTTCCTGCACAAGACGGATCCAGCTCAGCTGTTGAACTTTATACAGAATGAGCATCCTCAGACCATCGCCTTGATCATGGCCTATTTGGACCCAGATCAGGCTGCTACGATTCTTACATCTTTGCCACAGGATAGACAGGCCGAGGTAGCTAAGCGTATAGCGGTTATGGATAGAACTTCTCCGGAGGTACTGAGAGAGGTAGAGCGAGTGCTGGAGCGGAAGCTGTCTGCTCTGGTTACACAGAATTTCAGCGATGCAGGCGGCGTAAAGGCCATCGTAGAGGTACTGAACCGTGTGGATCGTACTACGGAGAAATCCATTATCGAGAATTTGGAAGTGGACAATCCAGAGCTTACAGAAGAAATCAAGAAGCTCATGTTTGTATTCGAGGATATCGTTATGCTGGACGACAGAAGTCTCCAGATGGTACTCCGAGAGGTGGATACCAAGGATTTGTCCCTGGCTTTGAAGGCAACCAACAAGGAAGTTGCCGACAAGATTTACAAGAATATGTCCAAGCGTGCTGGCGATATGCTTCGTGAGGAAATTGAATACATGGGCCCTGTAAAGATAAGGGATGTTGAGGACGCTCAGCAGAAGATTGTAAATGTTATCAGAGCACTGGAGGATAAGGGCGAGATTGTAGTCTCCAGAGGAAAGGGTGACGAAATGATTGTCTAGGGTAATAAAGGGTGCCATCTATAATGATGAGCCAAAGTTTGTAGCTGTACCTACGATGGTGGTTTCCGCCAATGAGGAGGGAGCCCAGGCAGAGGAAGAGCTGATGACACCTGAGGCCCAGGAGCATATGCTGGCAGAAATCCGTCACAAGGAGGCCAAGGCCAGTCAGCTTCTAAAGGATGCCCAGATTCAGGCAGAGATTGTTCGTCAGGAGGCCAAGGCAGAGGCAGATAAGCTGATGCTGGATACTCAGGATAAGGTAGCCTCTCTTCAGGAGGAGGCTAAAAAGCAAGGCTATGAGCAGGGATTGGCAGAGGGCCGGGAGACTGGTGCTCAGCAGATTCGAGAGGAGCAGCATCAGATCTTGGTGGATGCCAATGCTGGAGCAGAACGGCTTCTCAAGGAGGCTCAAACAGCCTGTCAGGATTATGTTACTTCGGCAGAAAATACCATTGCTGAAATGGTATTGAAGATTGCCAATAAGATTTTGCCTCGCCACTTTATAGATGTGCCTCAGATGATTCTGCCTTTGGTACAGGAAGCTATACAAAAGGTAAAGGATCAGCCTAAGGTTGTGGTCAAGGTGGCTCCAGAGGCGTATGAGCTGGTAATGATGGCCCAGTCAGAGCTGCAGGCCCAGCTGGAGGGCAGCGGGCAGCTGGAGGTTCAATCAGATGGTTCTCTGAAAGCAGGGGATTGTTTGGTGGAATCCCCTAATGGTGTAGTGGATGCAGGCGTAGCGACTCAGCTGCGGCTGGTGGAACAGGCAGTTAGGAATGTAATGAAATAATGGATATAAACATCAATCTGGAAAAATTCAATACTGCTATAGACCATTGCAAGTCTATGAATATGATAGGCAAGGTTGTCCAGATTGTTGGTCTGGTTATCGAATGTAACGGCCCAAATGTCAGCATGGGAGAGCTGTGCTATGTACACTCCCACTTTGAGGATGTGGAGCCTCTGCCAGCAGAGGTGGTAGGCTTCCGAGAGGGATATGTGCTGCTGATGCCTTTGGGAGAAACCAAGGGGATTGGACCAGGCTGTCAGGTGGTTTCTGCCCAGAAGGTGCTGCAGGTCAAGGTTGGGCCAGAGCTTTTGGGAAGGGTTATAGATGGCTTGGGGAACCCTATAGATGGTAAGGGACCTATTCTTTGTCAGAAGGAATATCCTATTCAGGCTGATCCGCCAGCTCCTTTGGAAAGACCTGTTATCAAGGATTCTCTTTATGTAGGAGTTAGAGCCATTGATGGACTGATTACTATGGGACAGGGACAGCGTATTGGTATTATGGCAGGCAGCGGCGTAGGTAAATCCACATTGCTGAGTATGATTGCCAGAAATACTGAAGCAGATATTAGCGTTATTGCTCTGGTAGGAGAGCGAGGTCGTGAGGTAAAGGAATTTATCGAGCGGGATTTGGGGGAGGAAGGCTTGAAGCGTTCTGTGGTGGTAGTAGCTACCTCAGATAAGCCAGCCCTGGTTCGTATCAAGGGTGCTTTGACGGCTACAGCTATAGCGGAGTATTTCCGGGATAGAGGCCGCAAGGTAGTTTTGATGATGGACTCAGTTACCCGCTTTGCTATGGCCCAGCGTGAGGTCGGGTTGACGGTAGGGGAACCACCTGCTACCAGAGGTTATACCCCATCAGTTTTTGCTCTTTTGCCAAGATTGCTAGAGAGAGCTGGCACCAGTGCTAAGGGCTCCATTACTGGTATTTATACCGTTCTGGTTGATGGCGATGATATGAATGAGCCTATTGCAGATGCGGTGCGTAGTATTTTGGATGGACATATTGTGTTGTCCAGAAATATTGCAGCTCAGAATCATTTTCCAGCTATTGATGTATTGGCCAGCGTTAGCCGAGTTATGTCGGCAGTGGTACCCAAGGAGCATATGGAGGCCAATCGTAAGCTGAGAGCTTTGATGGCAGTGTACAAGGAGGCTGAGGATTTGATACACATAGGAGCCTATGTAAAGGGATCAAGTCCTAAGATTGATGAGGCTGTACAGAAGATTGATGCCATAAATGATTTCCTGTGTCAGGGTGTATTTGAGGTTCAAAGCTTCGAGGAAACCATCCAGAGGCTGGAAGGTATATAGCATGAAGAAATTTCGTTTTAAGTTGGAGACACTGTTAAAGGTGACAAGAATGAATAAGGAAAAGGCTCAGGTTGCCCTGGCAACAGCCACCAAAGAGGTGGAGGAGGCCAGAGCTGTTCTGCAGGTGTATCTGCAGGAAATGGCTCAGGGGCATAGGGATTATGATGAGCTGACCGGAGAGGGCAAAACCATTAGCCTGGGACGTCTTATGACCTTTAACAGCTTCTTCAACTGGAAGCGAGAGCAGATTGAAGCTCAGCAGCATACTATTATGGAAAAGCAGGCTGTCAGACAGCAAAAGATGCATGAGCTGATAGCTGTTATGAATAAGCTGAAAAGCATAGAGCAGCTGCGGGAGAAAAGATTGCAGCAGTATATGAGCGAGGCTTTGCAGGAGGAGCAGAAGCAGCTGGATGAGATAGGCGGACAGTTATTTTTCCGCAATCGCAGCTAGACTGTGGAGCATGAAAAAATGGGAAGTGAATTTATATGATGCAGATAGAAGGTTTGAATAGCATAATACATCGTATTGACGAGCTAAATATGCGGTTTGGTATAAATACAGCCGCCAACTATCAAGAAAATGTAAATAAAACTGCCGCAACAGGCGGTGTTGAGCAGGAAAAGCCTCAACGGCTGGAGAATGGCAGCTTTGCTACCGAGCTGGATAAGGCTATGAGCATGGAATCCAGAGGGGCAGTGGGGCTGAATATTTCTGGCGATACAAACAGCCTGATTAAGGAGGCTGCAGCTAGATATCAGGTAGATCCAAGATTGGTGGCTGCAGTGGCTCAGACAGAGTCTGGTGGCAATCAGGAGGCGGTTTCTCCTGCCGGCGCAGTGGGAGTTATGCAGCTGATGCCTGAGACGGCAGCAGGACTGGGGGTAAATCCCTATGACAAGCGTCAAAATATTGAGGGGGGCGCCAAATACCTCAGACAGATGATGGATACCTTTGGCGGCGATGTGCAGAAGGCTGTAGCAGCTTATAATGCTGGTCCCCAGGCTGTAAAGGAATATAATGGTATCCCGCCTTATAGAGAAACACAGGATTATGTTAATAAGGTATTGGATATTTATCGTTAATTAGGGTGGTAGAATGGCAAGTAAGGATAATACAGAGCAGGAGCCAGTACAAAAGCAAAGTCTGCTGAAGAAATTTGGTAAAGGGTTTTTGCTGTTGGTGCTGGTTATAGCGGGATTTTTCTTAGGTATTTACCTGCAGATTTTTGATTCTGGTGAAATGAATAAAAAGCTGGGGCTGTATAATATGCCGGTTGTAGGTCAGTTCTTTGCCAAGCCAGTGGATGAAGCTTCTTCCGTACCGGATGAAAAGGATGTACAGGAAACAGCCAATGCTAAGAAGGATAGTGAAAAATCCAAGCCTGTGAAGCTTACGCAGAAGGAAATCGACAAGCTAACCAAGCAGAGACAGGCGGATGAAAAAAAGCGTGTGTCCAAATTGGCGAGATTGTATAATGAGATGAAGCCGGCAGATGCAGCAAAGATTTTGGAAACTATGGATAATGATATTGTCATTGCCATTTTCCAGCGCATGGATGAGTCTCAGGTTTCTCAAATTTTGACGGAATTTGATCCTGATAGAGCAGCCACAATTTCCAAGATTATGTATGTAGGTGCTCCCAAGAGAGTACAGCAGGTAACCAATGAAAATGGTGCAGTTCAGCAGCAACAGTTGCAATAGGATAGCGTATTAAGCACTTGTGCTTAGATATACGATATTATTGAAGGGAGGTGAAATTATGAGTAATAACGTCAATGTTTTTTCCCTTAATGCAGGCAGCAGCAAGGAAGCTGTCAAGGTTAATTCCAAAGCTAGCACCAGAACTGTGAAAACCAAGCAGGAGAATTTCTCTCAGACCTTGGATCAGGCTCAGCAGGCCAGTAACAAGAATGATGTAAGCAAGGATGCTGATTACACCAAGACTGACAGCAATGCACAGGGTAAGGCTGTTGATACAGCAGATACCCAGAGCAAGGCTCAGGAGACCTCTGAAGCAAGCCAGCCGCAGGGGGAAAAGCCACAGACCAAGGCCCAGGACAAGGCTAAGGGAGAAGTGGAGGCCCAGATTAATCAACAGACTCAGGGAACTCAGCAGAATCCTCAGGCAGCTGCTTTGTTGGCAGCAGAAGCCCAGGCATCCTTGGTGCAGGATATACCTATGGCAGAGCTAAATACCTATTTCAAGGGTGATACCAGATTGCAGACTGTTCAGGAAAATGTTCAGGGACAGTTGGCAGGTGACGAGGCTCTGGCAGGAATATTACAGCAGACCAATCAGCAGGAGAATCCAGTGGAGAGTCTTCAGCCTGTACAGATGATGGAGCAGGTTCAGAAGGTAGAGACTGTAGCAGTAACTGCTGAGCAGCCATTAAAGGCTCAGGAAAGCTATACACCTAATGATATTGCAGCCTTGTTGGGCAGTAAGCCAGCCCAGAATAAGGATAATACAGGTAATGTGGTAGTACAGCAGTCTCAGCAGGTTAAAAACCAGCAAATGCTGAATCTTTTGGCTGGACAGCAGGGAGCTTACACACCTCAGCCAGCAGTACAGCAGGTTCAGGAGGTTCAGGAGGATGGAGTTTCCATGACTCAGTTGGCTAATCTGACAGATGGACTGGAGGTTGTTGAATCCGAAGGCCAGCTGCAGCAGAATATGCCTGTTATGAATGACCAGCAGTCTATGACTAATGGTCAGGGACAACAGCAGGGCAGTCAGCTTCAGGGAGAGGCCAGCTTCGATGTGGTTGTACCAAGTCAACAGGATGGTAAGAATGTAGAGAATGATTCTGTAGCTAATCAGGGCCTAAGCTTCCAGCAGAATTTGGACAATCAGATTGGTGCCAATCAGAAGGTGGAGGGCAATGCTGCTCAGACCAATCAGGCCAGAGAAACCTACAATGTGCCTCAGCAGATTGTAGAACAGGCCAAGCTTCTGCAGAGGGGCACAGACAGTCAGATGATTATCAAGCTGAATCCAGAGCATCTAGGACAGCTTAGTCTAAAGGTGTCTGTTAATGGTAATGGCGGTGTAACTGCTACATTCCATACAGATAATGCCCAGGTAAGAGCTATTCTGGAGACAACCATGACTCAGCTTAGACAGCAGTTGGATGAGCAGGGTATCAAGGTGGATAATGTGGAGGTACATACTGGCTTGCCAGATGGACAACTGCCACAGGATCAGGGACAGCAGGGCTTCTACCAGGATCAGGGACAGCAGGTACGCAGCCACCAGACAGATTTGCAGGACTTTGAGGAGTCCAGTGAAAATCTGGCAGCAGAGCTGGAAAACAGCCAGGAAAATCAGGATGTAGTTCTGGACAGTCAGGGCAACCAGATTTCCCGAGGTGTAGATTACAGTGTATAATGTAATGAGAAAGGAGGATGTGATATGGCAAGTTCTTCTCTGAATACCATAACAGTTGATGGCGTTACTTATGATTATGACCAGTATATGGCAAAACAGAACGCTAACAAAACTGCTAATTCTGATTACATCAGCAAGGATACTTTCTTGACATTGCTGGTAAAGCAGATGCAGTATCAGGATCCATTAGATCCAATGGATAACGGCGAGTATCTTTCTCAGCTGGCTCAGTTCTCCGCTTTGGAGCAGATGACAGAGGTAGCCGGTGGACTTACCAAGGTAAATACCTTGATTGAGAATATGGATACTTCTTTGTTGGTGGGACAGCTTACCAGCATGATTGACAAAACTGTGCAGTGGACTACCACTAACAGTGATGGCAGCACTACTACCCATGAGGGTAAAGCCAAAAGCGTAAGTATCTCTGATGGTTCACCATCCTTGATGGTAGAAACAGAGATAGTAGATGCAAGCGGCAACAAGGTCAAGGCCTTGACCAAGGTTGATATTTCTACTCTTACCCGCATTGGGGAAGGAGCATAAGCTTTAAGGAGGCAAGTGGGATGTCAAATTCAGGAATTATTTTTCCGGGGCAGCCTGTTTTGCCTGTGGAAAAATCCGGTTTTGGACAAAAAATTAGCAGAGAGAATACAGCTATTGCAGGTGCTTCCTTTGCGGATATTCTGCAAAAGGCTTCCCGGAAGGTCAGCTTTTCCAATCACGCTTTGCAGCGACTGGAAAGCCGGCAGCTGGATTTGAGTCAGGAGGATTTGCAGAAGCTGGATGATGCTGTTGATAAGATGGCCCAAAAGGGAGCCAGAGAGTCACTGATTTATATGAATGATATGGCTTTTGTGGTAAGTGTGGCCAACCGAACCGTGATTACTGCCATGGATGGCAAAAGCGCTAGGGAAAATATTTTTACCAATATAGACAGTGCGGCGATTCTTTCATAGGCTGGACTGTACAGGGAGCCTTGTCCCGTGGAATGACTGAAGTGGGGCAGGGAATGGCCAATGACTATAGAGGTACAATGTACTCTCGCAGGATAAGGGCCTGATGAATATCCATCGGGCTTTTGCCTGAGAGTAAGGGATTAGCATCAAAGATGATGTATATTATTGAGGAGGAAAGAACCATGATCAAACTTACAAAATTTAATTCCGATGGCAAAAAAGGAGAATTCATCCTCAATGCGGAAATTATTGAGACTATGGAGGAAACTCCTGATACAGTTATAACCCTGACAAATGGCAAGAAGCTTATCGTACAGGATAGAATGGAGGATATTGTCAGGAAGGTTATGGTATATAAGCGAGCTCTGTATAAATAAAAAATAGAGCTGGTATCTAGTGCAAATTACCCTTTTCTGATAAGTTTTTATAAGAAAGGTTGTAATTTAGTAGAATATTGGTAAAATATTAAATGTGAATATAATTTAATCCTCTAAAGTGGGTTAATTTTATATAGTGTAAAAGAAGGAGTGGAATGCAATGGCTGATGAAGAAAAGACAGAGGAGGCGGCTCCAGCAGAGGGAGGCAAAAAATTGCCAATAATCATCATTGTAGTGTTGATATTGGTAGGCCTTGTGTTGGCAGGCGGTATTTCCTATTTCGTCACCACCCAGTTTATGTCCGCGGGGAATCAGGCCTCTGTTGAGAACAGAAATCATGATCCAGGTGTATTTGTCAAGCTGGGAGATGCCAAGGAGGGCATTATTGTCAATGTTGGAGGTATCAAATCCAGTCGTTTCCTGAAGGTAGGTATTACAGTAGAGCTGGACCCAGAAAATGAGAACAATGTTGCTGATGGCAAGCTGGTACCTGCTGCTGAAACAAAGATTATGGATACTACATTGCAGATTCTTCGTACCGTCAAGATTGAGGAGCTGGATGCTGCTCGTCAGGATGATTTGAAGAGCAGAATCAAGTCTGAGCTGAACAAGGTTCTTGGCGAAGGTTCTGTATATGATGTATATATAACAAGCTTTATGCTTCAGTAATGAGATGAGATATATTTTATGGGAAAGGGGGATGAAGCTTGGCAGATGATGTATTATCCCAGTCTGAGATAGATAAACTGCTGGCGGCCTTTTCAACAGGCGAGGTTAGTGCTGATGAGATGAAGGCTGAGGAAGAGCAGAAAAAGGTTAAGACCTATGACTTCAAGAGACCGGATAAATTCTCAAAGGACCAGATTCGAACCCTTAATATGCTGCATGACAACTTTGCCAGGTTGTTTAACACCTATCTGTCCACTTATTTGCGGGCTTTGGTAAGTGTTGAGGTTGCCTCGGTAGAGCAGACAACATATCAGGAATTTGTACAGTCCATAGCCAATCCATCAGTAATTGGTATATTGGCTGTACCGCCTCTTAAGGGCAATATTATCATGGAATTTGATACAGGAATCTGTTTTGCTATCATTGACAGAGTCTTTGGCGGTCAGGGAGAGAATACTCTCAAATCCAGAGTATTGACGGAGATAGAGGAGGCAGTAATCCGCAGAGTATTTGATAAGGCTATGAGCCATCTGCGGGAGGCTTGGGCCAATGTGGCGCAATTTATGCCAAAGATAGAGGCGATGGAGTCAAACCCTCAGTTTGCTCAGATTGTGCCCCCTAGCGATATGGTGGTTATTATCACCTTGCAAATGAAAATCGGCCCTGTAGAGGGCTTGATGAATATATGTATTCCTTATCTGGTGTTGGAACCTATTATGTCGAAATTGACAACTACCTTCTGGGTGGCAGCCTCTGTAACTAAGGAGGAAAATCCTGAGCATGAGGCTATTATTCGACGTAAGCTGAATAATACCCAGGTTCCTGTTATTATTCAGATGGGAGCATTTAATATAACCTTGCAGGAATTCCTGTCCCTAAGCTATGGGGATGTCCTACAGATGGATACCAAGGTTGATGATGAATTAAAATGTATAGTAGGCAATATGGAAAAATTTTATTGCCGTCCTGGTACCTCTGGCAATAAAAAAGCAGTACAGATTACCAGAATAATTTCGGAAGGAGATGAAGATACTAATGGCTGATTTGACGCAAGAGGAAATTGATGCGCTGCTGAACGGCGCTACATCAGAGCCTGCTGCCAGTGATTCGGCATCTAATGAGGAAGCTTCTTCTGTATTATCGGATGATCTGCTGTCCAGTATGGAGAAGGATGCCCTGGGTGAGATTGGTAATATCTCTATGGGCAGTGCTGCAACAACATTGTCAGTATTGTTAGGACATAAGGTTAATATTACAACTCCTACTGTAAGTGTGGATACCATGTCTACGATTCAGAACCAGTATCCAATGCCTTACTTGGTGGTTGAGGTAGGCTATGTAATAGGTATCAATGGCAATAATATTCTGGCCATTCAGGCTTCTGATGCCTCTATTATTGCAGATTTGATGATGGGTGGAGATGGATTAAATCCACAGGAAGAGCTCACTGATATTCATATGAGTGCTGTGGGTGAGGCCATGAACCAGATGATGGGTACAGTGGCAACCTCTCTCTCTACCATGTTTAACAAAAAAATAGATATTTCCCCACCAAAGGTAAATCTTATTGATTTAGGGGCCGAAGATAAAATTACAGATTTGGTGAACAATGATGAGCCAGTGGTAAAAACCAGCTTCCGCATGGAGGTAGATGGCCTTATTGACAGCGAAATCATGCAGATTCTTCCTTTGGATGTGGCTAAGGAAATGGTGTCCTTCCTGATGGGAGGCGGTGCAGAGGCTGAGGCTCAGGAAGCTCCAGCACCAGCACCAGAGCCTGCACCAGCTCCAGTGGCTCCAGAGCCTGCTCCAGTAGCAGCAGCTCCAGCCCCAGCCCCAGCTGCATCGGCTCCACAGCCAGCAGCACCTCAGTATGCAGCTCCTCCGCAGCCACCACAGTATGCGGCACCGACACAGCAGCCGCAGTATACGGCTCCGCCTATGGGGGCTCAGCCTGTATATGCACCTCCTGCTTATGCTAATAATGTGGTATCTTCAGGAGTACCGGTGCAGAATGCACAGTTTGCACCTCTTACCAATGAACCAGTAGAGGTTAATGCAGCGAATATCAGCTTGATTCAGGATGTTCCACTGCAGGTTACTGTTGAGCTGGGACGCACTAAAAAATCAATTCGTGAGATTCTGGAATTTTCTACTGGCTCTATTATTGAGTTGGACAAACTGGCTGGTGAGCCAGTGGACATTCATGTTAATGGCCAGCTGACGGCCAAGGGCGAGGTTGTAGTTATTGATGAGAATTTTGGTGTCCGCATTACAGAAATAGTAAGTCCTATGGAAAGAGTTCAGTCTTTGTAGGATAGCAAATCGTACTGGGACTTGAAAAATTTTCAGGTTTAAAGTACAATGGTATTGATTATAGACGAAATTTAGCTTGTTATACGTTAAATAGACAAGGAGAGATGACAAATGGCAGTTAGAGTATTGGTGGTTGATGACGCAGCGTTCATGAGAATGATGGTAAAGGATATCCTGACTAAAAACGGTTATGAGGTTGTTGGTGAGGCTGAGAATGGTATGAAGGCATTGGAGAAGTACCAGGAGCTGAAGCCAGATTTGACTACCATGGATATTACTATGCCTGAGATGGATGGCATTAGTGCTGTCAAGGAGATAAAGAAGGTTGATCCTAATGCAAAGATCGTTATGTGCTCTGCTATGGGTCAGCAGGCTATGGTTATTGAAGCAATTCAGGCAGGTGCCCGTGACTTCATTGTAAAGCCTTTCCAGCCAGACCGCGTACTGGAGGCTGTTCGTAAAGCAGTCGGCTGATGAGTAACTGGAGTCGTTTTCACTCCATGGCATCTGTCCTATGTATTTTAATTTTGGTGTTTTCAGTACTGTCGCCAGATTGTCTGGCGGCAGCTGCTGATACGGCTGGTTCAGGTGGCGGCTATCTGTCCGGCTATGAAAATACAGATCCAAAACCTTCTCAAATGTCATGGTGGTCAACATTGGCATATTTGGTCAGCCTTGTGGCTGTATTTGCCTTTGTGGTTGTCATGGCTTATTTTGTGTCCAAATTTCTGAGTGGTCGTTTCCAGAATCGCACAACATCTACAGGAGGACGATTATTGGAGCATTTGGCTCTAGGGCCAAACAAATCTGTCTGTGTGGTAGAAATTGCTGACAAGCTTTTGCTACTGGGAGTTACAGAACAGCAAATTACTCTGTTGGGGGAGATTGAGGACCCGGAAGAAATAGATCGGCTGAGACGTCAGGCTGTGGTACAGCCTATAGATAATACTGCCTTTGCTAGTCAGTTGTCCTCTCTGGAGGAGTTGACCAAGCGAGTGCCGTCTCTATTTCGTGAGGGATTGAATCGCAGAGGATAGGAGTTGTGGAGATAGTGACCAGAGTACAGAGGCTTTTGTGCCCTTGCATAATGGCTCTGCTATTAGCTTTTATGTGGGTGGATGCTGCTTCGGCAGCCCCCTTGATACCAAATGTAAATATTGATGTCGGTTCATCAGAAAATCCACAGGATGTAGCAGTTACCCTGCAGCTGATGGCCGTGTTGACAATCTTGTCCATAGCACCCTCGATTCTGATAATGACAACAGCCTTTATCAGAATTGTTGTGGTGCTTGGTTTTTTACGTAATGCTTTGTCAACCCAGACAGCTCCGCCAAATATGGTAATTATAGGCTTATCCTTGTTTTTGACCTTTTATATTATGGCTCCTTATTGGAGTCAGGCCAATGAGAACGGTCTGCAGCCCTATTTGGCTGGTCAGATAACCCAGGAGGAGGCTATTGACAGGACAGTAGAGCCTATTCGGGAGTTTATGTTCAAACAAACCAGGGAATCAGATTTGGCACTATTTGTAAATTTAGCAGATGGTCCAAGACCTAGTGGTCCCGAGGAGGTTTCTACCTTTACTCTGATTCCTGCCTATATGATTAGTGAGCTGAAAACAGCCTTTCAGATAGGCTTTATGTTATATGTACCATTTATTGTTATTGATATGATTGTGGCCAGTACCCTGATGTCCATGGGTATGATGATGTTGCCGCCAGTAATGATTTCTCTGCCTTTCAAGATATTGCTTTTTGTTATGGTAGACGGCTGGCATCTTTTGATTAAGTCCTTGATTATCAGCTTTAAGTAGAAACAGGTGGGTATATGTCAGGTGATTTAGTAATACAGATGGCACAGGAGGCCCTGCGGATGGTGTTGATTATTTCTGCACCGATGCTGGGGCTTGGCTTGCTGGTAGGTCTGGCAGTCAGCATTTTTCAGGCTACTACTTCCATTCAGGAGCAGACCTTGGCCTTTATTCCAAAGATTGTGGCTGTTTTTGTGGCCATATTGATTTTTGGCCCTTGGATGCTGAGGCTTATGGTGGAGTATGTAACCAATGTCTTGGTTAATCTGCCTTATTACATAGGCTAAGAGGTGACGCTGTGGATTTTTATGAATTGCTGCAGAATCACGCAGCGGTATTTCTGCTTTTGATGACCAGAGTCAGCGGGCTGTTTCTGATTGCACCCTTTTGGGGCAGTCAAAATATTCCGATTTATTTTCGAGCAGGCATAGCCTTTGCCATTACCTTGGTGCTTTTTCCCGTGGTGGATGCCAAGATGGCAGTGACAGCGCCTGTATCCATATTGGGGTATACTCTGGCTGTAGTGTCAGAGCTGTTTATAGGCTGGCTGATTGGCTTTGTGGCCTATGTGGCTATGATGTCTGTGAATATGGCTGGTAAAATTATGGATTTACAGGCAGGTTTTGCGGTGGTTAATGAGATGGACCCTACCTCCAATCAGCAAAATCCTCTGATTGGCAGCTTCTTATATTATCTTACCTTGATAGTTTTTGTGGTAACTAATGGGCATCATATGCTTTTGGCGGCTGTGGTAGGCAGTGTGGATTCCATTCCCTTGCTGGGAGTGAATTTCAATACGGATATTGCTACCTTGATAACAGATTTTACCGCTGGGATTTTTGTAACAGGCATGAAAATTGCCATGCCATTAACCTTTTCTATTCTGTTGACTAACGTATCTTTAGGTGTATTGGCTAGAACTATGCCTCAGATGAATATATTTGTGGTAGGTATTCCCATGCAGATTGTGATAGGTATTTTTACTGTTGCAGTGATTATGCCTTTTTATGTGATGTTTTTGGATGTGTTGTTCAATGAAATGTATGGCAATATTTCCATTGCCCTACGGGCATTACAATAGAAAAGACAATAAATACAGAGGCAGTGGCCAGGTGGATTTTGTTTTTGATTTACAGCTTTTTGCTGGTGAGAAAACAGAGGAACCAACGGCTAAGCGCAAGCAGGATGCTCTGAAAAAAGGCCAGGTGGGCCGCAGTCAGGAAATCAGTGCTGCCTTTGTGCTATTGGCGGGATTTTTCGTACTGAAAATGTTAGGCTCCACAGCGGTGGAGGAGGTTATGAATTATACTGTTTACATTTTCGGTAATCTGAATTTCGATGTAAACGAGGAATCCATTATGCAGCTGTTTATTGGCATAGTGATTTTGCTGGCCAAAACAGCCATGCCCTTGATGGTCTTTATCATGATTATTGGCCTGGCCATGAATGTGGCTCAGGTGGGCTTTAATTTTTCCACGGAGAAGCTCAGCTTTAATCCTGGCAGGTTAAATCCTATCAGCGGTTTTGGGAGAATTTTTTCCAAGCGTTCTCTGGTGGAACTGGTAAAGTCATTGTTTAAGATTGCCATTATCGGTTCATTGGTCTATATTTATTTAGCCGATGAGCTGTTTCAGATGCCGAAGCTGATTTTTACGGATATTTTCTCCGGAGCAGCCAAGGTGTCAGATATAGTTTTTGATTTGGCCTTCAAGATTATCGGCCTGTTTATGATTATGGCTGTTCTGGATTTTATGTATCAGAAATGGCAGAACAATCAGGATTTGAAAATGAGTAAACAGGAGGTTAAGGAGGAATTCAAACAGCAGGAAGGTGATCCTCAGATTAAAGGTAAGATTCGCCAGAAGCAGCGTCAGATGGCTATGTCCAGAATGATGCAGGAGGTGCCCAAGGCGGATGTTATTATCACCAACCCTACTCATTTTGCCGTGGCCTTGAAATACGAAAGCGGCATGACGGCGCCAGTAGTTCTGGCCAAGGGCCAGGATGCGGTGGCACAAAAAATTAAGGGCATTGCCAGAGATAATAGGGTTCCTATTGTGGAAAACAAGCCTTTGGCCAGAGCCCTCTATGCTGCAGTTGAGGTGGGAGGCAGTGTGCCTCAGGAACTGTTCAAGGCAGTGGCAGAGGTTTTGGCATATGTATACAAGCTTAAACATCGCCATAGAAGGCGTTATGCATAGAATATGAAAAGTGTCAGGAGATAGAATATGGCTGCACCTGAAATGACTGCCGGCAATATCGGCTTTGTAAAAAAATATAGCGACGTAATGATAGCAGTAGGCATCGTAACCATTGTTGTTATGATGATTATTCCGTTGCCTACAATATTACTGGATTTGCTGCTGTGTATGAATATTACTCTGGCACTGGTGGTAGTAATGAGCGCAATCTACAATGTGGAGGCTCTGGATCTTTCCGTATTTCCTTCCTTGTTGTTGATTACCACCTTATTTCGCTTGGCGCTGAATGTTTCCTCAACACGACTTATTCTACTGGAGGGCTATGCAGGAGAGGTTATTAGTTCCTTCGGTAATTTCGTAGTTGGTGGTAATGCAGTTGTAGGTTTCATTATCTTCGTTATTCTGATTATCATTCAGTTCCTGGTTATCACCAAGGGTGCTGAGCGTGTAGCTGAGGTATCTGCCCGTTTTACCTTGGATGCTATGCCTGGTAAGCAGATGGCTATTGATGCGGATTTGAATCAGGGTGCTATTACAGATGCTGAAGCTAGTGAGCGGCGTAAAAAGATTCAGCGAGAGGCTGATTTCTACGGTGCTATGGATGGTGCCAGCAAATTCGTTAAGGGCGATGCCATTGCGGCAATTATTATCATTATCATCAACATTACTGGTGGTTTTGTCATCGGTATGGTACAGCGTAATATGACAGTGGAGCAGGCTCTGCAGAACTACACACTGTTGACTGTAGGTGAGGGCTTGGTAAATCAGATTCCTGCCCTGTTGATTTCTACAGCTACCGGTATTATTGTTACTAGAGCTGCTTCCGAAAGCAATTTGGGTTATGATTTGATTCATCAGCTGGGAGCTAAGCCAAGAGTTTTCTACATTGTCTGTGGCGTACTATTGGCTATGGCCTGTGTGCCAGGTTTGCCAGGAGCTCCTTTTGCCATTTTGGCTGCTGTCTGTGGCCTCATTGGTCGTCAGATTTCTAATGGAGACAAAAAGGTACAGGAAACTGCTGTGGTGGAGAAAAAGGAAAAGACAAAAACAGAGGCCAACAAGCCGGAAAATATTGTTTCTCTGTTGCAGGTAGATCCCATGGAGCTGGAGATTGGCTACAGCTTGATACCTTTGGTTGATACTGGTCAGGGCGGCGATTTGCTGGATCGTATTGTGATGATCAGACGCCAGTGCGCTTTGGAACTAGGACTGGTGGTACCAACCATTAGAATTAGAGATAATATTCAGATTAAGCCTAATGCCTATATTATTAAACTCAAAGGTGTTGAGATAGCCAAGGGTGAGTTGCTTTTAGATCATTATTTGGCTATGAATTCTGGTACTGTATTTGAAGAAATTCAGGGTATTGATACTATTGAACCAGCCTTTGGCCTGCCAGCTTTGTGGATTCCAGAGGCTTCCAGAGAACAGGCTGAGCTAAATGGCTATACTGTGGTAGATGCTGTATCCGTATTGGCTACCCATCTTACAGAGGTTATCAAGGCTCATGCTGATGAAATACTGGGACGTCAGGAAACTCAGAATCTTATTGATAATGCTAAGAAAACCAATCCATCCCTTGTGGACGAGGTGGTGCCAGATCTTTTGGGTGTGGGAGATATTCAGAAGGTTTTGGCTAACCTGCTTAGGGAGCGGGTGTCTATCAGAGATATGACTACTATTTTGGAAGTATTGGCAGATTATGCTCAGGCCACCAAGGATACTGAAATATTGACAGAGTATGTACGTCATGCTATGGCAAGACAGATTACCCAGCAATATACTCAGAACAATCAGCTGACCTGTATTACCTTGGACCCAGCTATTGAAAACAGGATTGCAGGAGCTGTGCAGAGAACAGAGCGAGGTTCCTATGTCAGCCTGGATCCTGACACCATGCAGAAGCTGCTGAACTCTCTTACCAAGGAGTTGCAAAAGCTGACAGATATGGGTTATCAGCCAATTGCCTTGACCAGCCCTACTGTGCGTTTGTATTTTAGAAAGCTGGTAGAGCGTTCTGTGCCAGGAATTATTGTTCTGTCACATGCGGAGATTGATCAGTCTGTTGAGATTCAGATTATAGGGGTGGTGAAGTTATAAATGCAGATAAAGAGCTTTAAGGCACCTACTCTCAAGGAGGCTATGGCTAATGTTAAGTCAGAGCTGGGAGTAGATGCAGTAATTCTTCATACAAACAAAATCAAAAAGGGCGGTATCTTGGGATTTCATGCCAAGGAAATTGTGGAGGTTATTGCAGCTATTGAGGACGAGCCAGTAGTAAAGGAGCAGAAGCCTGCTATGGATACTGGTGCTGCCTCAGAGGCGGTATTGCAGGCGGCAGCGGCAGCTAGAGCCAGCAGAAATTCTGCACCAGAGCCACAGCCTACAGGGAATTTTACGCCACGAAATATGGTAAGCCAGTATCATACGGCAGGCACCATAGAGGCTATTAGTCATGCTATGGCACAGAATACCCCTAGTCCCACCTTTGGTGAGGTGTTAGCTAGAGTCAATAGAGCGCAGGAGCAGGTCGAATCAGGGGAAAGTGCTTCTGGAATATTGCCACAGCAGTTGTCAGATCAACCAGTTGTTAATGAGCAAGTTGCCCCTGTGCAACCAGCTGTTGATGTGAATTCTGGGGTAGAACAGCCAGTGGTCAAGGAGAAGTTGGCTGAGCCTATGAAAGCGGCGCCAGAATCATTGTCACAGGATAGGGATACGGTGACGGCTTCTGAAGATGCTACTGATTTGGATGTTAAGGAACAGGAAATTTTGGATTTGCAGAACCAGCTGGAGGAAATGAAATCCATGCTGGTGGAAATGAGCCGCAACAGGGATGAAGCAGGTGGCATACCTAATTTGCAGCGAGCTATGGAGGCTCAGGGAATCAGTCAGCATGTTTTGGAGGATATGATTTCCAAGTTGAACGGCACAGAGATCTTGGCGCCTCAGAATTCTATCAAGGCATTGAAAGCCTTGGAGAAATATGTTCGCAAGGCAATTCGAATCGCCAATGGCATTACTCTGTATTCCGACAAGCCAAAGATTGTGGCTTTGATAGGTCCTACTGGTGTAGGCAAAACTACAACTCTAGCCAAGATTGCTGCTAAATTTGTTCTGGAAGAAGGGGCCAAGGTAGCTTTGATTACAGCAGATACCTATCGTATTTCTGCTGTGGAGCAGCTGAAAACTTATTCTGATATTCTGGGCTTGCCTTTGGAAATTGTTTACAATCCACAGGCACTTCAGGAGGCTATTGAAAAGCATCGGGACAAGCAGCTTATTTTACTGGATACAGCTGGTAGAAGTCAGTACAATGCTTACCAGATGAAGGAGCTTAGCGAACTGTTGAATATAGATGCTGATATTGAAAAGCATCTGGTTATGAGTGCTACCACTAAGACCAGTGATGGATTGGAGCTTTTGGATAATTTCTCCTTGTGCAAGCCAGACAGGGTGATTTTTACCAAGGTGGATGAAACCAAGACTCATGGCATAATCTTGAATATTTTGCATAGACGTAAGGCAGCTTTGTCCTATTTGACTAACGGTCAGAGCGTGCCTGATGATATTGAACCTGCTAGTATTGAAAAATTAGCGGAGTTGTTGCTGAGGTAAGAGGGTATGGATGATCAGGCTACCAGGCTGAGAATGCTTGTAGAGGGGAAAATTACAAAAGAAGATACAATGGACTCCGGGAGATTGCAGGGAAGTTCTCAGAGCATGGCTTATCAGCCAGTTAGTCAGGGAGCCAGAGTTATTGCTATTACCAGTGGCAAGGGAGGCGTAGGCAAAACCAATCTTACGGTGAATCTAGCCATTGCTATGGGAAAAAAGGGCAAACGTGTGGTAGTGGTGGATGCAGATCTTGGCACAGCCAACGTGGACGTACTGCTGGGGACCAGTTCTCGTCAGACCATGATGTCTTTGGTTAATGAAGGTGTAGAGCTGGAGGACGTGCTGATACGGGGGCCTTACGGAGTCAGCTATATATCTGGCGGCTCTGGGATGGAGCATGCCGGGGAGCTGTCTACTATTCAAAGGCAGGTTATTTTTAATAAACTGGCTGGTTGTGATGATTGGGCAGATATTATTTTGGTGGATACTGGCGCTGGTGTAGGTAAAAATGTTTTGGACTTTATTATGGCCTCTGACGAGGTAGTTTTGGTTACTACGCCAGAGCCAACCTCCTTGACAGATGGCTATGCGGTTTTGAAGGCATATTGCAGTTTGGGAGCCCAGCAGCCTATCAGACTGGTGGTAAATCGTGTTTTTGACCTTATGGAAAGTCATGAAACGGCCAACAAGCTTATTTGTACAGCAGATAAATTTCTCCATATGAAATTGGAATCTTTGGGATTTATTTTAGACGATAACAATATGATGCGCTCTGTTAGGAAACAAGTTCCTATTATGGCTGCATATCCAGATTCTTTGGCTTCTAAATGTATAGCCTCTTTGGCTGATTCCTTGCTGACAGGCAGAGAACAGCAGGTGAAAATGGGCTGGCAGGGGTTTTTACGAAAATTTTTTCATAACGTTCGTTAATATTTTTGCAATAATATGTGTTTTTAGATAAAATAGAAGAAAAGGCGAGATTTTTCAGTAACCAAAAGATGAATTTGGTTGCTTTATACTAATTTACTATGAGGGGATACCAATGAGTGGTTTTAAAGGCACAAAATTAGCTGCAGACAAGGCAATAAAGATTGGTTCGCGACTGGAGTTCTATCCAGAGGAAGCACCGGAAGGTGTAAGCAGTCGTGTAGAAGAAATCAAAAATGGTAAAATATTGGCAGCTATGCCCATGAACGAAAAAGGAGTACCAATTATTCCTAGACCGGGAGAAGCTATGATGGGCAAAACTCCTGGTGATGGATGCTTTTACAAGTTTAGTACCCATTACTTGGATAAGGCTAGGGAAGGGAATATCCCTGTTTGGATTGTTACTATGCCTGCTGAGGTACAAAAGATTCAGAATAGGGAATTTGTTCGTGTATCAGCAGACTATACAGTAATTTTGCGGCCCCTTAATGAATATGGTGCCATGGAAGATATGATTATCACCCGCATTACTGATATCAGCGGCGGTGGCATTGCCCTTACCAATGACAAGGAGCTGCCTGTAGGCAGCAAGGCAGTAGTAGAGCTGACCAGTATTCCGGGAGTGGGAATGCTGCGGATTACCGGTCAGATAATGCGATGTGTTCCTATCAAAAATGCAATCACACCTACTTATCAGATAGGTGTAAAATTCTTGGATATGAGCAAGGTACATCAGAATAAGCTGGTAAAGTTTATTTTTGAAATACAAAGACAAAGTCTGGCCAAGGGAATTGGCACTAAGTGAGAGGAGGCAGGCAAATGATTCGCGTGGTTATAGCAGATGACTCTGCCTTTATGAGAAAGGTAATATCAGACCTTTTTACCAAAACACCAGATTTTCAGGTAGTAGGTATTGCCAGAAATGGTAAGGAAGCTGTAGAGCTGGTTGCCAAAGAAAAACCAGATCTGTTGACGCTGGATATTAACATGCCTGTAATGGATGGATTGCAGGCTTTGCAGGTCATTATGAAGGACTGCCCTGTGCCCGTGCTGATGTTCAGCAGTCTTACCAAGAAGGATGCGGATGAAACCATTAGGGCCTTGGAACTAGGAGCAGTGGATTTTCTTTGCAAGGCAGGAGGCTCAATCTCCAAAATAGATAGCATAGAGGACGATATTATTGAAAAATGTCGAAGTGTTGCCTCTGTTGGAGTAAGAAAAACAAAAAATATCCAGAATATTTTTCAGAAAAAGCAGGAAGCGCCGAATTTAAAGCGAATTAATATATTTGAGAGGAAAGGTTATGGAAATCAATCCTCTCAGATAAGCAAACCTACAGGTCTATCTACATCTCATGGATATACCAGTATGTTGGCCAAGCATGAGAATCCTCTAATGAAGCAGAAGCCTGCTACATCCTTCTATAGCAGCTCGGCTGGAGGTAATTCTACCAAGCTTGTGGCTCTAGGAACCTCAACAGGAGGACCAAGAGCCCTGCAGCAGGTAATACCAAGGTTGCCAGCTAATATGCCATGTGGCATGGTAGTTGTGCAGCATATGCCGCCAGGCTTTACCAAATCATTGGCCGAGAGATTGAATTCTCTGTCTCAGGTTACGGTTAAGGAAGCAGAGCAGGGAGATCTTATTTTGCCAGGTCATGTTTATATTGCACCAGGTGGATATCATCTTACAGTTAGAGGAAATGCTGCAAAAAGAGAGATTTCTCTGAATCAGGATCCGCCTTTGGCTTCCCATAGGCCAGCGGTGGATATAATGTTTGATTCTGTGGTAAAATATGGTTCTGAGGTGGTATCAGTTATCCTTACAGGTATGGGATGCGATGGTGCTGCTGGAATGAAAAAGATAAAGAAGGCTGGGGGTTACGTTATAGCTGAGGCTGAGGAAACCTGTGTTGTATATGGTATGCCAAAATCTGTAGTGGAGGCTGGCATTGCAGATGAGGTTCTGCCAATAGGGCAGATAGCAGATGCGATTATAAAAAGAGTTAGGAATTAATCAAATCAGGGGGAATAGAAATGGAAACAAATCAGTACATGGAAATGTTTTTGGATGAATCACGGGAACATTTGCAGTCTCTGAATGATGGTCTGCTGAGCCTGGAAAATGATCCTGAGGATTTATCAGTCCTTAATGAGATTTTCCGTAATGCTCACACCTTGAAGGGTATGTCTGCTACTATGGGCTATACCAAGACTGCCGAGCTGACTCATGATATGGAGAATCTTTTGGATATGCTCCGCAAGGAACAGCTGAAGGTTAGCGAGGAAATTATTGATGTAATCTTCAAATGTGTAGATGCATTGCAGGAAATGGTTGATAATATAGCCAACGGAGACGGTGAGGATGCAGTTGATGTATCTGAGCTGGTTCGTATGGTTAATGCCATCGCTAAAGGAGAGTCTGTGGCACAGGCTGAGGCAGAAACTGGTGTGAAGCTGCCAGGAACTCCTGTTGAGCCGGCGGCAAAACCTGCTAAGTCCCAGATGCCAGAGGGATGCGAGCTGAATGATACAGATATGTTGGTTATTAGAGAGGCCAAGAATAGTGGCTTGATTCCGTTCTGGGTACATGTGGAGATTGCGGATACTTGTCTTTTGAAATCCGCTCGTTCCTACATGGTTATGAATGTTCTGGACGAGCTGGGCGATGTTATTAAGTCTGTGCCACCAGCTCAGGATTTGGAGCAGGAAAAATTTGACCATAGCTTTGATGTTTGTCTGGTAACTGATGCAGATGCTCATAAAATAGAAGAAGGGGTTGCTGCTATTTCCGAAATCAGTGCAGTAAAAGCTACCGAAATTGTTTTGGATGCACCAAAGAATGCTGAAGAACCAAAGGCTGGAGCTGCTGTTGCCAAGGCTTCCACTCCAGCACCAAAGGCAGATCCTGTTGCCAAGGCAGCAGATAAGCATCCAGCAGCTAATGGCAATGGTAAGCACGATAAAAAGAATCATGTAGGTGGACAGTCTGTTCGTGTTGATATTGAAAAACTGGATACCCTTATGAATCTGGTAGGAGAGCTGGTTACTAACAAGGTACGTTTGGAGCAGATTGGTATGACTCATCGTCTTACTGAGCTGACAGAGACCTTGGAGCAGATGGATAGAGTAACTACTGACTTGCAGTCCGTAGTTATGAAGGTAAGAATGGTGCCTGTTAGCCAGGTATTCAACCGCTTCCCACGTATGGTTAGAGATTTGGCCAAGGAATTGAATAAGGATATTAACCTGACTATTGAGGGTGAGGATACAGAGCTGGATCGTACCGTAATTGATGAAATCGGTGATCCACTGATGCATTTGCTGAGAAACTCTCTGGATCATGGTGTAGAGCATCCTGATGATCGTGAGGCCAAGGGTAAGCCAAGAACCGGTGAGGTTGGCCTGATTGCTCGTCACGAGGGCAACAATGTAGTTATCATGGTTACGGATGATGGTGCAGGTATTAATGCTGATAAGATTCGTAACAAGGCTGTAGAAAAGGGTATGATTAGCCGTGAGGAAGCTGATGCTTTGCCAGATGCTGATGCAGTGCGTTTGATTTTCCTGCCAGGCTTCTCTACTGCTGAAACCATTACTGACGTATCCGGACGCGGTGTAGGCATGGATGTAGTACGCAGCAAGATTGAGTCCCTGGGCGGCCATGTAGATGTAGAAACCAAGATTGATGAGGGTTCTGTTTTCAAGATTAAGCTGCCTCTGACCTTGGCTATTATTCAGGCTATGCTGGTTAAGGTTCAGGATGAGATGTATGCTATTCCTTTGGGCTCCATTGATAGCACCATCAATATTACTCCTAATGACATTAAGACCGTACAGAACAAGGAAGTTATTGTTCTGCGTGGACAGATTATACCAATTGCTCGCCTTAATGAGGTACTGAGTGTACCACAGGGTAAATCAAATGAAGAGGATGATATCTTTGTGGTTGTTGTTCATGTTGGTGACCACAAGATTGGTATTGTGGTAGATAATCTTATTGGCCAGCAGGAAATCGTTATTAAGACTTTAGGCAAGCTTTTGTCCGGCCTGAAGATGTTGGCAGGTGCTACTGTTCTGGGTGATGGCCATGTGGCTATGATTCTGGATGTCAGCGCATTGATGTAATCGAAGGGGGTACAGAAGATGGCTAAGGATGATAAGGTAATGACTGACGATGATGTACAGGTAGTTGCCTTTAAGCTGAGAAATGAAGAATATGGCTTCAGTATTTTAAACGTGCAGGAAATCAAGGGATTAACCGATATTACCCGTGTTCCTTTTGCGCCTGATTTCATAAAGGGTGTAATCAATCTTCGTGGCAGCGTATTGCCAGTTATTGATTTGAAAAAGCGTTTGGGCTTGGAGGATACACCATATACTGCTAATACTAGAATTGTTATTGTACAGTACGATGAAGTTTCTGTAGGTATGCTGGTGGATGCAGTAACAGAGGTGCGTACTATTAGTGCAGCAGATATTGATACCACTAGAGCTATTACCTCTGGTACGGATTCCAGCTCTAAGTTTATTTCCGGTATCGGCAAAGTGGATGGCAGATTGATTATCCAGCTCAATATCAGCGAAATTATAGGACTGAGTGGTGAGGAATAAGTCTTTCAGATTGTATAGATTGGTGGGATAAAGGAAATGTCAGATGATATCGCAAGTCTTTCTCCGGTGCAGATGGATGCACTACGAGAAATAGGCAATGTAGGTGCAGGAAATTCTGCTACAGCGTTGTCACAGATTATCAATCGTCGTATAGATATGGACGTGCCAAGGGTATCTATTGTACCTTTGGAAGAGGTTCCAGAGCTGGTAGGCGGTCCTGATACAATGGTGGTAGGCGTATTCCTGCGGGTATATGGCAAGGCGCCTAGCAATATTTTGTTCTTGCTGCCAAGGGATAGCGCCTTCTATCTGGTGGATATGCTTATGGGCAAAAAGCATGGCGACACCCAGAAGCTGGACTTTATGGATGAATCAGCCTTGATGGAGATAGGCAATATTCTTTCTGGTGCCTACCTTAATGCGCTGTTTAATTTTACGAATATTTCCCTGCTGCCATCTATTCCAGCTTTGGCTATGGATATGGCAGGGGCTATTCTTAGCGTTGTGCTGGTACAGCTTGGCCAGATGGGTGACCATGCCTTGGTTATTGAAACTGAATTCAAAACTGAGGATGATGGTATCAAGGGTCATTTTTTCCTCGTACCAGATCCAGGTTCGTTGGAGATAATATTACAAGCAGTGGGAGTGTAACTATATGCCAGATTTAGTAAAGGTGGGGATGGCTGACTATAAGGTTGGCCGTGCACCTGATATCTTAATAAGTTATGGTCTGGGTTCATGTATAGGCATTTCCCTGTACGATCCTCAGACAAAAATTGGTGGTCTACTGCACATTATGCTGCCTGATAGCAGCAAATCCCGTTCCAATGAGAATAGAGCAAAATTTGCCGATACGGGAATCAAAGATATGCTACAGGAGCTTATTAGCATGGGAGCTGTCAAGTCCAGATTGGTTGCCAAGCTGGCTGGCGGTGCCCAGATGTTTGCTTTTGCCAATGCTTCCGATATTATGAGAGTTGGTCTGCGTAATGCCGCAGCCTCCAAGGAAATATTGGCTAGTTTATCCATTCCTGTTGTGGGAGAGGATACAGGCGGTAACTATGGACGAACTGTGCAGATTGATTTGGCCAATGGTGTCTATAAGGTAAAAACCATAGACAAAGGTGATAAGGAAATCTAACATGATAGATATTTGTAAGCTTACGGCGGCCCTGGTATTTGCAGCTATAGCAGGTTTGACGGCTATAGCTGCCGGATTGCTGAGTGATGTCCGCATATCGGTTATTCTCATGCGGACAGCTTGCATTTTTTTAGCCACCGGTGTATTGGTTTATATCGGTGCTTTTCTGTTTGAAAAGATAGGTTATGGCTCTCTGATTAAGGAAACAGAGCAGGCTATGACGGATTTGAAGCAGAAGGAAAAGCAGGAGCAATCTGAGGCAGAAGCCGAAGCAGCGGGGGATGCTCAGGATAAGGATGCTGTTACTGAGCCAAAGCCGGAGAGGAGTAATCAGGAAGGATTTGCACCTCTGGATACAGATTCTCTCCGCAAGGTAACAGGCAGCAGTGAATCGTAATCAGGTGATACAAGCAATGGTGGTGAGGCATAGTGCAGAATGATCATAAATCAGCTGAGGATATAAATAATCTTTGGCAGGTCTATTCCCAGAATCCAACTCTGGAAATTCGCAATCAGCTGGTGGAGCACTATCTGCCTCTGGTAAATATTATAGCTGGCCGTATGGCCATGAGTCTGCCGGCCCATGTGGACAGGGATGATTTGATAATCAGCGGATATTTTGGTCTGATGGACGCAGTGGCCAGATATGATATCCGGCGAGGAAACAAATTTGAGACTTATGCCGGCCTGCGTATCAGCGGGGCCATGAAGGATGATTTGCGTTCCAGGGATTGGATATCCGTTTCCCTCAGACAAAAAATCCGTAGATATGAGACTGCGGTAAACAAGCTGGAGGGTAGACTAGGCCACGGGGTAACAGATGAGGAGCTGGCTCAGGAATTAGATATGACTGTGGAGCAGGTACATCATCTGGAGCAGCAGATAAATGCAGCAACTATTATACCTCTGGGGGAATATATGAAATCTGAGGCCGCAGGGGCTCAGGATATGGATCCTCACAGCAGTGCCGAATACGTAGAGCTAAAGGAAACTCTCATGGGGGCATTGGATGAGCTGACCGAAAAAGAAAAGCTAGTGGTGTCTTTATATTATTATGATGAATTGACCATGAAGGAAATAAGCTTGATAATGCATTTATCAGAAGCGCGTATTTGCCAGTTGCATACCAAGGCTATATTCAAGCTAAGGGGATTTTTGGCTAATATGAATGAACTCTGATACATTTTACATATATCAGATACTGGCATCTATTATTGAAGAATAGCCAGGGGGGCTGTACATGGATGAACGTAAGATTATAGCAAAAGTAGGTGGCGAGAAAGAAGGCTATCTGTTGGAATTCTGTGCAGATGGTATCTATCTAACCGTATACCCCAAGGATGGGACTGGCCTGATGTTTGAGGTTTCTGATATGCGTCGGGTTTTAAAGGATTTTAGTGTTTTGGATTATGACCTCATGGCTATGACTGATGCACTGAGAAAAAATGACGGCGTTCCTGTTTATTTGGGCAAGGATTTTACTTTGCCACAGGGCTATTCCAGTCAGGCTGCTGATGAAGAAGTAGATCAGGAAGCCTTGCAGGAGCATGTAGAATATGGCAAGGTTATTGTAGAGATTGCTTCAGATAAATTGTCTGCTGCCATAAGATTTAATGTGGCTGGTAAGCAGTCTATTCCTACGGCAAAAATGATATATGAAGCGTTGCAGGTAAAAAATGTCAGATATGGTATTAATGATGAGGCCGTTAAGAAAGCAAGTCATACCGGTCGTCCTACGGAGGTGGCCAAGGGAGAGGCTCCTCAGAATGGGCAGGATGCTCAGATTATCCGTAAGTTTAATGTAGGCGAAAAGGGCGTACCAGTCGTAGATGAGCATGATAGGGCAGATTATAAGAATCTAAATATGTTCCTGCGGGCTAACAAGGGCCAGGTATTGGCGGAGAGAATACCTCATACCAAAGGAATTCCCGGTACAAATGTATTTGGCAATAGGATTATGGCCAGAAATGGTAAGCCCAAGCCTGTGCCTGCTGGCAAGAACACCATTATCAAGGACGAAAATTTTGTAGTGGCAGATATGGATGGCCAGATTGTAGACAAGGGCAGCAAGATAGATGTGGATCCTCGTTTGGAAATCAAAGGGGATGTCTGCATGGAAACCGGCAATATTGATTTTGATGGATCTGTTACTATTAGCGGCAATGTGGAAGCTGGCTTTGTGGTAAAGGCAGCCGGAGATATTGAGATCATGGGTATGGTTAGTGCAGCCAATGTAGAAGGCGCCAATATATTTATCAAGGGTGGCGTTCGAGGTATGAACCGAGGCTTTATTAAGGCAAGAGGGGATTTTCATGCTTCCTTTGCTGAGAATGCTGATATCGAAGCTGGTGGAGATATTTTCATTCAGGATGTGGCTATGCATTCCACTATACGGGCAGGTCGCCGTCTCATTATGGATGAAGGCAAGGGACAGATTACTGGTGGCAACCTAGCGGCTGGTGAGGAAATTCGAGCTAGATGCATAGGTAATGAAGCAAATGTTATTACCCGTTTGAGCGTAGGTGTTAATCCTATGCTGCAAAAGGAATATCAGCAGGCACTTAAGGAATACAATGAGGCCCAAAAGCGTCTGGAAATGCTGAATAAGACCTTATCAACCTTGGAAAAAATAGATGTAAAGCTTTTGCCGCCTAATAAAGTGGAGCAGCTGAACAGTTTGGTTTGTTCTCAGTTCCCATTAGCAGGGAAGGTGGAGCGCAGTGAAAAGCGGTTGAGGGAAATTGATGCGGAGATGCAGAATATGAAGCATGGCCGAGTATGTGTGGCAGATACCATGTATCCAGGTGTACGACTGAGCATTAACTCCATTGTTAAGAATGTTCAGGTTAAGGAATCTCATTGTACCCAGTATGTTAAGGATGATTTTATCATGGTAGGTGCTTATTGATTTAAGATTTGAGGCGAAGACTTATGGATTTTGCACCAATGAATATGCGTATGGCTGTCCCACATGCCAATGATGTGGGGGAAATACAGCACAATCTTAATCAGCAGGCTGCTTTGCAGCAGGATTTTAAGGCGGAACAGCACAAAAAGCTTATTGAGCGTCAGCAGAACCAGGTACGTACCAAGGATGAGGCTGAGGGAGAGAAAATTAAGGATAATCCAGACCGAAAGCAGGGCCGTAGACAGCAGGCTAGAGGTCGTCGCAAATCTCCTAAGGAGATTATGGAGGAGCAGGAAGCCTTGGAAGCTCCAGAGGAACCGCCTATGGCTGTGGACCAATATAGAGGACGCAGTATAGACATAAGCTGCTAATTTGTTATCAGGATGGAGTTGCGCATGACCACAGAGATATTGGGATTTATTATTATTCTGGGGGCAGTTATTGTACTGCTGGCTAGACAGCATTTGAATAAAAGCGAGGATGATCCCGAAGTATTGGAGGCGGCCACAGGCAGACTCAGATATGAGCTGGAGCAATCAGCCGATGAGATTATTAATCGCATGACAGAGCATGTGGATCGCTTGGAGCGTATGCTTAGGGAGGCTGACTATAAGGCTGAGCTTTTGCAGCAAAAAATTGACATGCTGCAGTCTATGGGCAACATGGATGTTAAAATGTCAGCTACAAACCTTGATATGGAGGAAAAGACTCCAGCTGCTGTATATACTGGCAGGGAAACAGCGACCGCTAATAATATTGAGGATAGCTATGACATGACTCCTTCAGATGAAAAGGCTTGGGAGTATATTCGTGAGGCCTCTATGAAGCTGGAGGCACAGTATGAGGCTCAGTCCAATACCATGCAGTCAGTACAGCAGTCTGATGCTCTGCAGCAGGCAGTGGATATTCAGACTGGCAATCTGGATGGTCTAGTTAGCGCGGGAGGTAATGCCAATGTTGCTCAGACTGTCAGCAATGCTGGTAAGGGTGAACAATTGCCTTATACTGATGAAGGTCAAGGCCTGGATACAGAGGTTGCTACCAAGGCCGCTAGGGATATGCTGGCTGATGGCTATGAACTGGAGGAAATAGCCAAGGCTACAGGTTTGGGCATAGGGGCTGTACATTTAATCAAACAGCTGCAGGAAAAACATCAGTAGAAATTTCCTGTCTAAAGAAAATTTTTACAGGAAGTTATAGAAAATATCAATAAATTTTCTTGACACATAAGTGCATATCACGTATAATATCAATTGTGCATGGGGGCGTAGCTCAGCTGGGAGAGCGCTTGAATGGCATTCAAGAGGTCAGGGGTTCGATTCCCCTCGTCTCCACCAAAACCTAGATAGAATAAGGCTTTAGGCGGTATATTAGCAAAATAATATGCCGTTTTTTCTTGTGCTTTTTTATACCAGTTATTTTTATAAACAGGTCTAATATCCTATGTATATAAAATCCGCTATTCATGCGCATGAATAGCGGATTTTTTTACTTAAAAATGGAAATGGTTCATCATTTTTTGTGTTAGTTTTTTGCTGTCTATATCCTTATGCTTTAGGATTGTTTCCAGGGAGCTGACAAAGAAAAATGAGTTGATAGGGATATAACGGCGGCGTTTGCGGAAGTTTGCCCAGTGGAACAGTTTATCAAAAATATCCTCGTAGTCCTGTCGGGTAGCATGATATTTTTCAATAATCCGCTTTAGGCGGAAATCCTGACAGCCGTAATCATACATTTTGTCCAACAGCTCATTTTTGGATAAAGTGCCTTCCTCCAGAAAGGCCTTAATCAAGCTGTTAATATAATTGTCACGGCGCATAATTCGCTTCATAGCCATATAAAAGGTTATAGCCATGAATAACATAAAACCAACATAAAAAAGCAAAAATATCACCTCTGTAAAAATGTGGTATTAATATCGTTAATATATTTTCTATGGTAGATAAAACAGGGTAGCCAAGGTGCTATGCCCGTTATTCAAAAGATATTTTCTAAGTCGCTCCAGACGTCCAAATAATGGGGCACCATGAAGTCGCAACTTAAATCTCATAAAGGAACCTTCGAAATTGCCAAAGATAGGCACACGAGGTATTTCGTATGGATCATCCCAGGAATGAACCAAATCATAACGAACGGTAAAACCACCATCATAGCCACAGTCCTTTACGGCTGCCATAGAAGCCTCATCCATAGTACCGCATGGATAAGCCATATATTTGACAAACTTTAAGGTTTTCCACTCAGTAGCCAGCTTGCCCCCCATTAGCTGATTATACAGCTCATCGTGAGGCAGTCCAGCCAGCTCCACATGGCTGAGGGTGTGGCTCTCCATATTTATGCCAGCTTCGCTCATTTCCTGTACCTGCTCCCAGGTAAGATAATTCTCAAAGCGATCCATAAAATCAGATATAAGGAAAATAGAAGCCGTAAAACCATACTTCTTTAATATAGGGAAGGCATTGGTGTAATTATCCCGATAACCGTCATCAAAGGTAATCATCACAGGCTTGGGCGGCAAGGGACTGCCGTATTTCAAATGGTTGGACAGCTGCTCCGGTGTAATGGAGGTATAGCCCTCAGCCTTTAGGTAGGCCATTTCCCGTTCGAACTCACTGACAGGTACAGTCAGGGCATTGTGATCCCTATCATTAATCTGATGATAGTTCAGCACAGGAATACCAGTAGATGCATCTCTGACAAAGGAAAGAAAGCTAGTGAAAATCACTGCTATCACTAGATAAAGAACAACCAGACAACGCTGTCTTAGCGTTGGTAACATAATAACACGACCTTTGATTTTTCTTTTCATTGTAACCCGAGAAGTATGTATAGTCAAGAATATACTAAAAAGCTTTCTCATGATTGTTATAGATACATATATTTTGTTATAATATACAGATGGGTAGACTTTGGAAAAATAGATAATAACCTTAAAATAAGGGTGGACTATTTTGCAAATTTCCTTATAATTATATATGTACTGTTATTTATAGCGAAGATGCAATATTAACAAAAGTTGACAATCTTCTCTGGTAGCAGTTGCTAGAAGGACAGTATATGTCCTTCTGGAGAGTGTAATTGAAAGGAAGCTATTTATTGTATGAATAGAAATGATTTATGCTGGTGTGGCAGCGGCCTGAAGTACAAAAAATGTCATTTGGCCTTTGATGAAAAGCTGGATGGGATGAAATTTGATTTTTTCAAAGGACAGGTTCGACCACCTCATAAGATTATCAAAAATGCTGCAGATATTGAAGGTATCCGCAAGGCTGGTGTTATTAACGACGCAGCCCTTGACCTGGCTGGCAGTATGGTGCGGGAGGGTATTGATACCGAATCCATTGATACAGCAGTCCGGAAATTTATTGAAGGCAACGGTGCTATTCCAGCCTGTCTGAACTATGAGGGCTTCCCCAAGAGCATTTGTATATCTCTAAATGATGTGGTTTGTCATGGTATTCCATCCAAGAAAACCATTCTCAAAGAGGGAGATATTCTCAATATAGATATTACAACTATTTTGGATGGCTATTATGCAGATGCCTCCAGAATGTACACAGTAGGCAAGGTGGCACCAGAGGCACAGCGCTTGGTGGAGATTGCCAAGGAATGTATGCTGGTAGGCATCGAGGCAGTTCATCCTTGGGGCTATGTGGGAGATATTGGTGCGGCAGTTAATGCTCACGCCAAGGCCAACGGCTGCTCCGTAGTTACAGAGCTAGGCGGCCACGGCGTAGGCAAGGACTTCCATGAGGATCCATATATTGCCCATGTAGGTATGCCAGGCACTGGCATGCTGATTGTGCCAGGCATGGTATTCACCGTGGAGCCAATGATTAATGCAGGCCGTTTCAAGGTAACAGTAGACAAAAAGGATGGCTGGACAGTTCGCACCAAGGATCATTCCTTGTCAGCTCAGTGGGAAAAAACAATCTACGTTACCGAGACAGGTGTAGAGGTATTGTCCAGCTGATAGCAGCTGTTAAGGGGAGATATTATGCTGTACAGGCTATGGAATACAAATGAAGATAATAGCTCTGACGCAGCGGAAATGTCCTCAGCAGGACGGCTTAAGGAGATTATCAATGTTCTTCGACAGCGGGAACTGCTGCAGGGAATTACCCCAGTCAAGGTTAGACAGGTATTGGAAGATTTGGGCCCGACCTTCGTGAAGCTGGGACAGATTATCAGTATGCGTCCTGATTTTTTGCCTACAGAATATCGGAATGAGCTTACCAAGCTTCAATCTGATGTGCGCCCTATGGAATTTTCTGTGGTCAAGGAGATTATCAATAGGGAGTATCAGCAGAACTGGGATCAGATTTTTTCCTATATAGATTCTGAAGCTATGGGCTCAGCCTCCATAGCTCAGGTTCATAGAGCGGTGCTGCTGGATGGCAGCAGGGTGGTTGTCAAGGTACAGCGGCCCGGTATCTACGATGTTATGGCCAAGGACATCAGTCTGCTGAAAAAGGCTGTTTCTGTGGTAAATATAGTTCATGATTCAGAAAGTGTTGTGGACTTCGAAAGCATTGTAGACGAAATGTGGGCGGTTGCCAAGCAGGAGATTGACTTTATTCTGGAGGCTGACCACATTGAGGAATTTGCCCATCTCAATAAGGATGATGAAAATATACTTTGCCCCAAAGTGGATAGGCAGCTAACCACCCCTCGTATTCTGGTTATGGAATGCATGGATGGCATTCCCTTGGATGATGCAGATGCCTTAGCTGAGGCTGGGGTAGATATGGAGCGGATAGGCAAGCTGTTAGGCGTCAACTATGTAAAGCAGATTGTGGAGGACGGCTTTTTTCATGCAGATCCTCACCCCGGCAATATCTGGGTAAAGGATGGCAAAATCCTTTGGCTGGATCTGGGCATGATGGGCAGGCTTTCTGCCAAGGATAGAGCCAGCTTTCGCAAGGCCATTATGGCATTGGTAACTGGCGATGTCTATGAGATGAAGGAAGCTATATTGGCTCTAGGCGTGCCAAGAGGCAAGGTAGATCATGTCCAGCTTTATGATGATGTGGCCATGCTGATGAACCAGTATGGGGATTTGGACTTTGAGCACGTCAAGGCAGGTGAGCTGGTACGACAGATTCTCAAAGTACTGCAGGGCAACAATATCTCGGTGCCGCATGGTTTTAGCATGTTTGGCAGAGGTATGCTGATTATGGAAGGAGTTATGACTCGTTGCTGTCCCAAGGTCAATTTCTCTGAGATTTTCGGGCAGGGACTGCGTATCAGTCTGGAAAAGGATTTTAGCTGGCGTAATCAGATAAACAAGGCCAAGCGTGAGGGATATACCCTGGTAAAAAAATCCATGCAGCTGCCAGAGCAGATATCGGATATTTTGAAAATGACTCTTAGTGGTCAGACCAAGGTAAATCTGGATATGACGGGTTCTCAGGAGCCTTTGCGGCAGTTGGATGCCATGATAAACAAGATGATTATGGCTATTATCAGTGCCGCCCTTTTGCTGGGCTCCAGCACCATCTGCACCACCCAAATGACACCAAAGATTATGGAAATACCTCTTTTGGGAGTGTTGGGCTATTTGGCTGCCATGGTGTTGTGCAGCAAGCTGTTGTGGAATATAATAAAAGCTGACAGGAGGAAAAAGTAGTTGCGAGGAATCAGAGGAGCTATTACTGTTGAGGAAAATACAGCTGAGGCTGTTATAACTGCTACCCAGGAGGTAGTAACTGCCATGCTGGAGGCTAACGAAATAGCCACTGAGGATATTGGAGCGGCTATTTTTTCTGCCACAGAGGATATAACGGCAGCCTTTCCTGCCAAGGGAGCCAGAGCCCTGCCGGGGTTTGATATGGTGCCTTTATTTGATGCCCGCCAGATGGATGTGGAGGGAGCCTTGACCATGTGTATCAGGGTTTTGCTTCTGGTAGATACAGATAAAAAGCAAAAAGAAATCAAGCATATCTATAGAGGACGAGCACAGAATCTTAGACCGGATTTAGCGAAATCATGATTATACAAAGATTTTGCTTGCTTGTGCAGGTGCACAGCTTTATAATGGTAAGCAGGTAAAAAAATAATATTGCAAAAAAGATTTGAGAAATGCTTGTGCGTTCACGTGCACGCATGTATAATAAAGCTGTAATTATGGCAAGGCATAGTATAAGGGAGGTTGTTTTGTTTATGAACAAGATTATTTCTACAGATAAAGGTCCAGGAGCTATTGGGCCATATTCTCAGGCTGTTCAGACTGCTGGCGGGATGCTGTTTGTTTCCGGTCAGATTCCTCTGGTACCAGCTACTGGTGCTATGGTGGAGGGCGGCATCAAGGAGCAGGCTACTCAAGTATTGAACAATCTGAAGGGTATTGTGGAGGCTGCTGGTTATCAGCTATCTGATGTAGTCAAGACAACTGTTTATCTGGCAGATATCAAGGATTTTGGTACTGTTAACGAGATTTATGGTCAGTATTTTACAGAGAACTGCCCTGCTCGTGTATGTGTAGAGGTGAGCAAGCTGCCAAAGGATGCTTTGGTGGAGATTGATGTTATTGCCTCCAAATAATAAATATTTTGTTGTGATTTGCAGCTCTGAGGCAAGAATATTCTGGGAGGATTAACCATTGCTTTGGGGCAGCTGTTCCTAAGGGATTTTCTATATAAGAGAAGGAGTGTTATCTTTGAGCAAAATCGAAAACACCAGTGTAAACGCTATCCGTATTCTGGCAGCAGAAATGATTCAGAAGGCTAAGTCCGGTCATCCAGGTCTGCCAATGGGCTGTGCTCCAATTGCCTATGAGCTGTGGGGCAACCATATGAATCACAATCCAAAGAATCCAAAGTGGTTGAACAGAGATCGTTTCATCCTGTCTGGCGGTCATGGTTCTGCTATGCTGTATTCCCTGCTGCATCTCTTTGGCTATGGCCTGACTATGGAGGATCTGAAGAACTTCCGTCAGCTGGATTCTCTGACTCCTGGCCATCCTGAATATGGTCATACCATAGGTGTTGAGGCAACTACTGGTCCTCTGGGTGCTGGTATGGGCATGGCTGTAGGTATGGCTATTGCTGAGGCACATCTGGCTGAGAAGTTCAACAAGCCAGGCTATCCTGTATATGATCATTATACCTTTGCTCTGGGCGGTGACGGCTGCATGATGGAGGGTATTTCCTCCGAGGCCTTCTCTCTGGCAGGTACTCTTGGTCTGTCCAAGCTGATTATTATCTATGATAGCAATCGTATTTCTATTGAGGGTTCCACTGATATTGCCTTCACTGAGGATGTTCAGAAGCGCATGGAGGCCTTTGGTTTCCAGACTATTGATGTAGCAGATGGCACTGACCTGGTTGCTATTGGCAAGGCTATTGAGGAAGCTAAGGCAGACAAGACTCGTCCTTCCTTTATTACTGTTCACACTCAGATTGGTTATGGCTGTCCTGCTAAGCAGGGTTCTGCCAGCGCTCACGGCGAGCCACTGGGTGAGGAGAACCTGAAGGCTACCAAGGAGAATCTGGGCTGGACCTATGATCCATTCACCGTACCTGATGAGGTTTATGCTGACTATGCAGCTAAGGCTGCCAAGGGCCAGGAGGCTGAGGATAAGTGGGAAGCTATGTATGCTGAGTGGCAGGCTAAGTTCCCTGAGGATGCAGCTCTTCATGCCAAGTTCTATGACAAGGAAGCTATCAAGGCTGTTCTGAATGATGAGTCCTTCTGGGCACCTGCTGAGAAGCCAACTGCCAGCCGTGCTCTCTCTGGTAATATCATTAACAAGTTGAAGGATATTGTACCTAGCCTTATGGGCGGTAGTGCTGACCTGGCTCCATCCAACAAGACTGAGATGAAGGGTGAGACTTTCTTCAGCAAGGATGATAGAAGCGGCCGCAATATGCATTTCGGTGTCCGTGAGCTGGCTATGGGTGCTATCGGCAACGGTATGGCTCTTCACGGCGGCGTAACTGCCTATGTAGCAACCTTCTTCGTATTCTCTGACTATGTAAAGCCAATGATGCGTCTGGCTGCTCTGATGGGCTTGCCTATCACTTATGTACTGACTCACGATTCCATTGGTGTAGGTGAGGATGGCCCAACTCATGAACCTATTGAGCAGTTGGCTATGCTTCGCGCCTTGCCAAATCTGCAGGTATTCCGTCCAGCAGATGCTGTAGAGACTGCTGCTGCTTGGTACACTGCTGTAGCAGATACTACCTGCCCAACAGCTTTGGCTCTCACCCGTCAGAATCTGGCGATTATCCCAAGCAGCAAGGAAGGCGCTCTCAAGGGCGGCTATGTAATTGCTGATGCCAAGAAGGATGTTCCAGATGGTATTATCATTGCTTCCGGTTCTGAGGTTGGTATCTCCTTGGAGGCCAAGGAAATTCTGGCTCAGCAGGGTAAGGATGTTCGTGTAGTATCCATGCCATGTGTGGAGCTCTTTGAGGCTCAGTCTGATGAATACAAGGAGCAGGTATTGCCAAAGGCTGTTCGTGCTCGTGTAGCTGTAGAGGCTGGTTCTGACTTCGGCTGGGGCAAGTATGTAGGTCTGGATGGTGCAACCGTAACCATGAAAGGCTTCGGTGCCTCCGCACCAGCAGAGCTTCTCTTCAAGAAGTTCGGCTTCACCAAGGAAAATGTAGCTGAAACCATGAGCAACCTGCTGAAATAAGCAAATAAAAGAGAAGTAAAATCATAACTTCTCCATATACCTACGCAAATGCCGTCCCATATCGGGGCGGCATTTTTATTAAATATTCCATGATTTATATCGTCATAAAATCCAAATTTTGGATTTTATGATTGCGACAATAATTTTTTGAGTATATAATACAGTGTAGGGAGGTTGGTAGCATGATTATAACAAAAGTAAGTTGCGATAACATGTATATGTTTAATAATTTTTCTCTGGATTTAACATATCAAAAAAAACGCAAGCATCACCTAAGCGAGAATGATGTGTTATTCGATGGATCAAAAATAAAAGTTAGAAAAAATGTCATTATTATGGGTGGGAATGCTTCTGGCAAGACAACTTTTGGCAAGCTTTTACGTTTTATATCAAATTATATTTTTCGCGGTCAAGTAGTAGATGACTTTTTTCATTTGTCTGATATTCCATATAAAAAAGATGAAATATCATGTTTTTCCCTGGAATTCGTTATAGACAGTACGGCGTATTTGTTGGAGGTTTCATTTATGGGAAATTCGCTTATAAATGAAACATTAAGGTCATGTAAGATATACCGGAGTCACAATATAGAAAAAATGCGGGAAAATCTTGAAAAAGCAGATGCGATAAGTCAATACAATAATACGTTAAAAAAAGAAACTAAAATGTTGAGTGACAATCTGGTGTCTTATGCGTTTTTAGTGAATATGTCTAGCGAAGCTGAACATATAAAATCAGAAATAAGATATTTATTTAGCATTTCTAAAAGAAAAAATGATACTTTGGGGCAATATGTAGATATTCAGGCTCTCAACGACATGCTGCCTAAAATAGATAATACGGTATACGCTGTTAAGCCTATGTCTGTAGACAATGAGATTACAACAACATATCAAATAATATTTAATAATGGAGAAAATTTAGTAGTCCCTGAAGGGAATATAGAATGGTGCAAGGACAGATTGTCACATGGAACATTTGAAACGATAGAATTTCTTAAATTGCTTACATTTATGAAAAATAATCCAGGTGCGATGATTTATGTAGATGAAATGCTGGCACATATGCACTCTGAATTAGAGGCATATTTAATAAGGAAAGCTATTCTTATTAAACCTGTGCAGTCACAAATTTTTATATCAACCCATAACATAGATATATTTCAGCTGAATGTTCCTATAAATGTTTTTGTATTTTTCAAGCGAAATAGCAATGGCTACAATGATGCCATGTATCCTTCTGACATATTGAATAAGAATGATAGAAATTTGACTCAATATTATGTCAGTGACTATTTTGGTGTAATGCCAGATTACAGTATCCTGGATCAATCCTTTGAAGAATACTTTTTTGAAGGTACGGGAGGGTTGGAATGACAAAAATATTGTATGTAATGGAAGGAGAAATTGAAGATAGATTTATTTTGCAAATGCAAAGAATGAAAAAGTTAAGCTTAGGAAGAAGAATTAAGTTCAACCTAATGCAAAGAGAAATCAAACATTCTGATAATATTATGACAGCAAAATATGATAAAGTAGCCTGTATTCTTGATACAGATGAATCAGGACCGCATGAGTTGGTAAAATTGCAGCATAATATAAAAATGCTAAAGCAAATAGCCAAATCAGGTATATTGATAATGGCACAGAAATATAATTTTGAAGATGAATTGAAAAGAATGTTTGGAAGCAACAAGCTGAATGAATTATTGAATCTCAAAAAATCTGGTCTAAAAGATGTGAAAAAATTTTTAGCGCAGGATGTAGAGTACTCAGTGTTGAAAAATGTAGATTTATCAAAATATATCTGCAAAACAAATGAATTTTATGAAAAAATCAAGGCATGCGGCATTAGTTTTAGCAAGAATGTAAAATTTATAACATCAATAGAAGAGTGCAAATAGCAGAAGCTATTTCTTCTCCATATACCGACGCAAGTGCCATCCCATATCGGGGCGGCATTTTTGGTGCAACTTAAAGAGCTGTAACGCTAACAGAAAAAACTTTAGCGGGGCAGCTCTTTTTGTGTTGGGAAAAATATACAAGACATTTGATTCGAATTTTGAAAAAATTCGCTCTAATGTCTTGTGGGGGGGGGGCAAATGTGGTAGTATACTAGACAGTGTGGATAAGTTGAATAACTTGAACGAAAATATACACATAGAAGTAATATGTTTAGAACAAATATCTTTAGGGAGAAAATATGAAAAAGATAGCGACACTGACAGCAGGAATATTGCTGGGTATGAATATAGCT
>SAMEA3663090__coassemble_58_pt1 | contig 105449 bp, 86 predicted proteins | sample SAMEA3663090__metabat2_low_PE_027 | metagenome-assembled genome bin SAMEA3663090 (sample SAMEA3663090) | pig gut metagenome | biome: pig gut; feature: pig-associated habitat; material: faeces | place: France | collected 2012 | reverse complement strand
AGCACTATGATGTAATCTACTAAACTTTTTTACACAAAGTTCTTGACACACCCACATTATACTATCAGAATAGAAGGTGGGAAAAATTAATGTACATTAACTATAAAATGGGGGCTGTAAATGTCAATATAAAAATGATCAAAAAGTGGAATATTTTCGAAAAGTTAATTAATTAGAAAAGAGGTAAGGAGAGGAATTATAATGGGCAAACAATTGCTAACAAATATTAAAGAAAACAAAAAGGTTGTTATTATTTTAAGTTTAGTGTGTTTGATAATAGCATTATTTTATAGTTGTCAAGTAATGGAAGAGAAGGAACGAGAGGAACAGTATGAAGCCTTTATAGTGGAAATGGATAAAAAATATGATGAGGCAATAAATATTATTGCAAATAATAAGTCAGGCTATTATTCAGATGAAGAAATTAAGGAGTTGAATCAAAAATTAGCACCTTATGGTAATACTGATACTTTTATGGAACGGGAAATTAAATATTTTGGAAAAGAAAAAGTTTACAGTGTAATAAATAGGCATTCATATGGAAGAATGCTTTACCATTACGCATATGCAATACATATATACAATGGAGATCCCATGATTAGAAATGTTTATCGTACAAATGCAGCACAGTACAAGGCTGCATTTGATGAGATAAATAAGATACCGGATAAGTATAATGGAGATTTTGCAGAAAAAATCAAAGAGGAGAAGAAGCATTTAAAATCAGCATATGAGGAAGCAGCAGGATTGTTGAAAGCTGTGCAGGAGGACGAAAAAAAGACATTGCATATTGGAGATTCCGAGTTAAAGATTGAGCAGATATATGGCAAGCCTATTAAGGTAAATATATCACAAAATGCTTATAGTGAGCACAAACAATATGTATATAATAATATGTTCATTTATGTAGATGATGGCGTGGTAACAAGTTATCAAACCAGATAACCTAGCAGATTATGGAAATTTTTAGAAGAAAATAATACAGTAGCATGGATCGTGGAGAATGATTTTAGAAGGGGATACCCAGATATGAGGAATAGGATGGCAGGAAAAAATCATGCTGTCCTATTTTTCCTTTCTTTATGTTATCAGCAGATAGTCCAGTATCATACAAGGAGCTAAGTGGTATTATACGAACGAAATTTAGGAGATTTGATATGATAAAAATAGGAAGATTATTTGAAAATTGGTTTAGTATAGGATATGAGGCATTGAAGTATGAATACATGTCTAGACTACTGCACTATGAATTGTTAGATAAAATAAGCATACGAGGTAATTGTATATATAATAATGAGGGGCAGTTGTTAGGCAGAATAGGTTGTATGCCAGATGACATGTTTTTTGAACCAACAGAAGCAATGGATTCATGGCTGTATAATATAGCACCGTTAATCTATAAGGAACAAGAGGATGAGGACATTATAGAAGTAATTTCAGATGAGCAAGAGGATGAGGACGATATTGAAGTAAATTCAGTTGATAAAAAGGATGCTTGGAAAAGTATTCAAATAACAGAATGGGATATAGAATATGCTTCAAGAGTAGTTCCATGTGTAAGACATGAAAAAATATATGGTTATTGTTATGAATATAGCCAAAGATACTGTATGTCCTCTGTAGCGATTGAAGATGTTTTAAAAAAGGGCATGCTTGATAAGTATGATGCGAAGTACTCTGTTCAAGGACAAGATGAAATGTTTTTTGATGATTTTGATTTGGGGATGGAAATTAAAGATCATACAGAATATAATCAAGTGAATACTTTGGATAGACCAGATTTATTGTTTATGCGGTCTATAGGTTACGAAACATATTTGCAAATGAAGAAAAACAATGATGTGACAAAGCAGCAAATGAAGTTTTTATCACTTGTAATATTATTGAAAATAATTAGAGACGGGTATAGTTTGTTGATGAATAAACAGCATATTCCGGAACTTACTGATGATATGATTCTATATCTTATAGAGGACAAATACATTAGATACGAATATAGACTTATGAATTTAGGTAAACCAGATTTGCTTTCATTGTTGTCGACATTTTCCCTAGAGTATCCAGAAAATCTATGCAGAAAGAAAGCAAATTTAATAGGATTTATTTTGGAGAATGTGGAATCTGAACATTTATTGCAATATATTGTGAGAAATCATAAGAATGCGGTAATTATATACATTACGGAAAAATCAAGATCAATATTGTCCAAGAATAATAAAATATCATCTTGGGATTTGCCGTCGTCTTTCGAATATTCCATTGTGAAAAACTACAATGGAATTATTCCATATAATGAGTCTGTAGAATATTTAAAATATCTTTATTGTGTATATTTTGCAGGTAGTAGAAAAGCTAAGTATTTATCGCCATATAGAGACAATGTTTTTTGGTTATTTTTGTATTTAAATGGAAATCATAGTAGTGCATTTTTGATTACAATTTTTTGGAAATTTGGATACGAAAAAAATCAGAAAAAGCAAATTACTGGTATTACTAAAATGGTAAAGCAATATTACAGAATGAAAATAGATGATAAAGATAAATTAAGATTTAGAGCAATAAAAGGAATACAGAGGAGCGAAATTGACAAAAGTGTTGATGAGATTTATGACAGGGATGATTTCGTATTTCGTTTGTATGAAAGGTCAGAGTTTAAGTGTATTTGTTATAAAATATTTGATGGGAGTATTAAGTTAAGTGATTTGAAGAAAATGATTTGTGAAAAATATATTGAATTAGTATTGAAATTAATAGATGATAAAATGCAAATAGTGGGTACTCAATCGTAAAAGTTCTTTGTTGTAGATATTTTTTTGTGTATAATATAAATAGACATTGTTGTTTGTGCTGGGGGTATGAAAAGCAGAGTTATGAGGATTTTTCTGGTGGCATTTATGGCAATGGCTTGTAGTGGCTTTTGGGGATTTTCTCAGGCAGAGGCCAAGGATGTTTGGGTTTATACAGCGCCGAATTCGGAATTTGGTGCTGGCTATGAAGTTTATGTGGATGATGAAAGCATAAGTGGCGTAATTGAATGAAGTGATGAAGGCCATGTTCAGGCCATTAGCAAGCAGGTACGGAATGGCAAGGTGCTAAAGACCATAAAATGGAATTTCATCCGCATTCAGAATGAATTTTGGCGGTATCATAATACCGCTATGGACGATGACCATTTGACTGTAGTTATGCCAGAAAGTGAAAGCTATTATGTTTTGAAATTTTGTGGCAAGAAAATAGGTTTTCCTTTAATTATAGAAGATTTGTGGGTATATTAAATTTTGGAGGTAGTTTATGTCAGAAAAGCATTTGAACTGGGCGGTATTAGGCACTGGTGTAATTGCCAATCAGATGGCGGCGGCTCTGGAGAAAATGGGGCGGCGGCTTTATGCAGTAGGTAATCGTACCCATGATAAGGCAGTAGCCTTTGCAGAGAAATACGGCGTAGAGAAGGTCTATGACACCATTGATGATATGTTTCTGGATGAAGCTGTGGACATTATCTACATAACTACCCCGCACAATACCCATTATGAATTTATGAAGAAGGCTTTGGAGCATGGCAAGCATATCTTCGTGGAAAAATCTATTACTCTGAACAGCCGTGAGCTGAATGAAATGCAGGCTCTGGCGGAGTCCAAGGGGCTGATTATTGGTGAGGCCATGACCATTTGGCATATGCCTATTTACAAGAAGCTGTGGGAGATTGTGCAAAGCGGCCAGTTAGGCAAGGTGCAGATGATTACCATGAATTTTGGCAGCTTCAAGGAATACAATATGGAGAATAGATTTTTCAATATGTATCTGGCAGGAGGAGCTATGCTGGATATTGGTGTCTATGCTTTGTCCATTGTCCGCAGCTTTATGGATGAAAAGCCAGAGGATATTGTGAGCCAGTGGCAGGCTTCCCCAACTGGATCTGACGAAATGGCTACTATTCTGCTGAAAAACGGTTTGGGACAGATGGCTACAGTGGCTCTGTCCATGCATTCCAAACAGCCAAAGCGGGCTATGATTAGCTGTGAAAAGGCCTATATTGAGATTATGGAATATCCTCGTGCTGATAAGGCGGTGATTGTAGATGCAGAAACCGGTGTCAGAACTGAGATTGAGGCAGGCAGTACTGCTGAGGCGCTGGGCTACGAGCTGCAGGATATGGAGCAGGCAGTAGTGACCGGGGATGTGTCTGGTTTGAAGCTGTCCTATTCTGCTGATGTAATGGAGATTATGACCAGATTACGGAAGGCCTGGAATATGAAATATCCTGGGGAACAATGGTAAGTTAGAATAGCTGTGCATCTCTCCCTTTTGTTGTATAATAAGAGGGAGAGATTTTTTGTGTAAAGGAATGGTTTGTATTATGAAAGCAGTTTTGACTATAGCAGGCAGTGATTGCAGCGGTGGGGCCGGGATTCAGGCAGATTTAAAGACCATGCTGGCCAATGGGGTATATGGCATGAGTGCCATTACTGCCCTGACGGCTCAGAATACTACTGGTGTATCGGCTATTATGAATGTTACCCCGGAGTTTCTAGGTCAGCAGCTGGATAGTATTTTTACAGATATTTTTCCCGATGCAGTGAAAATAGGCATGGTTTCTGATAAGGAGCTAATCAGAATGATAGCAGTAAAGCTTCGTCAGTATCAGCCAAAAAATATTGTTATTGATCCAGTTATGGTGGCCACCAGCGGAGCAAGATTGATTGCAGAGGATGCTGTGGCGGTGTTGAAGCAGGAGCTGTTTCCTTTGGCCGATGTGCTGACGCCAAATATTCCAGAGGCAGAGGTACTGCTGGGAAGCAGTATTGAGACAGCAGAGGATATGGAAAAGGCGGCAGAGGAAATCAGCCGTCAGTATGCTTGTGCTGTGCTTTGCAAGGGGGGACATAGCATTAACGATGCCAATGACCTTTTGTATAGTAGTAATCAGGCTACATGGTTTGCTGGTAAGAGAATTGCCAATCCCAATACCCACGGCACAGGCTGTACCCTGTCCTCAGCAATAGCTTCCAATCTGGCCAAGGGCCATACTATGGCAGAAGCAGTGAAGCTGTCTAAGGAATATATTTCTGGCGCTTTGGGTGCTATGCTGGATTTGGGCAAGGGCAGCGGCCCTATGGATCATGGTTATATGATATCCTGTGGCAAGTGATGCAGCGGTTCTTAAATTGAATTTCCAGATTTGCCAATGATGTGGCTCTATTAATGTACTTTGTGTTGACTATTGGCTTGGAAATATAATATAATAGCATTTGGTTGATTATACGAATTTGCGCCCTGGTTGGAATACTCAGCCAGGGCAATTGATATTTTAGGAGGCTGTGTTGTGGAGAAGTATTCACCCCAGAGTATAGAAAAGAAATGGCAGTCCAAATGGCTGGCTGAGAATGTTTATAAGACCGAGATGGATCCAAAGAAGCCAAAGTATTATACTTTGGAAATGTTCCCATATCCATCTGGCAATCTACATATGGGCCATGTGCGGAATTATTCCATTGGCGATGTTTTGGCTCGCTACAAGACTATGGAGGGCTTTAATGTCATTCATCCAATGGGCTTTGATGCCTTTGGTATGCCAGCAGAGAATGCTGCTATTAAGCATGGTGTAAAGCCATCTGACTGGACCTATTCCAATATGGATAATATGAAGCGTCAGCAGCGTGAAATGGGCCTGTCCTATGACTGGGATCGCTCTGTAGCTACCTGCAGCCCTGATTATTATCGTTGGACTCAGTGGCTCTTCCAGTTGTTCTACAAGCGTGGCCTGGCTTACAAGAAAAAGGCCTATGTAAACTGGTGTGAAACCTGTGGCACAGTATTGGCCAATGAGCAGGTTATTGAGGGCAAGTGCTGGCGCTGTGATTCTCAGGTTATCAAGAAGGATTTGTCCCAGTGGTTCCTGAAGATTACTGATTATGCTGATGTACTGTTGAAGGATTTGGATCTCTTGAAGGGCTGGCCTGATAGAGTAAAGACCATGCAGGAAAACTGGATTGGCCGCAGTGAGGGCTTGGAGTTCAATCTGGAGGTTCCAGAGCTGGGAGAGAAGATTGCTGCTTATACCACTCGTCCTGATACTGTATATGGTATTACCTTCCTGGCCCTGGCAGCAGAGCATCCTTTGATTGAAAAGATTTGTGAGAACAATCCAAAGGCTCAGGAGATTAAGGATTTCTGTCAGAAGGCACAGAATCAGTCTGAGCTGGAGCGTACCTCCTCTGAGTCCGAAAAGGAAGGTATCTTTACTGGCCTTTATGCGGTAAACCCATTTAACGGCAACAAGGTAGAAATCTGGGTTACTAATTACGTACTGGCTGAGTACGGTACTGGTGCGGTTATTGGTGTTCCTTCTGAGGATCAGCGTGACTGGATGTTTGCTGAGAAGTACAAGCTGAATGTTATTATTACTCTCCAGCCAAAGGACAAGGAGCTGAAGCTGGAGGAAATGACTGAGGCTTATGTGGACAAGGCTGGTGTGCTGGTAAATTCTGCTGAGTTCTCTGGCATGGACATTAAGGCTGCTATGAAGGGCATTATGGACAAGGCTGAGGCGGAGGGCTTTGGTAAGCGCCGTGTCAACTATCGTCTCCGTGACTGGTTGATTTCCCGTCAGCGTTATTGGGGTGCCCCAATTCCGGTTATTTACTGTGATGACTGTGGTGAACAGCTTGTACCAGAGGATCAGCTGCCTGTAATGCTGCCAGAGGATGTAAAGTTCGAGCAGGGTTCTGTATCTCCATTGGCTCAGAGTGAGTCCTTTGTAAACTGCACCTGTCCAAAGTGTGGCAAGCCTGCCCGTCGAGAGACTGATACTATGGATACCTTTATTTGCTCCTCTTGGTATTATCTCCGCTATACAGATCCACACAATGACAAGATGCCATTTGCCAAGGACAAGGTAAATTACTGGGCGCCTGTAGACCAGTATATTGGCGGTATTGAGCATGCCATTCTTCATTTACTCTATTCCCGCTTCTTTACCAAGGTGCTGCGGGATGCCGGTATGGTGGATTTTGCAGAGCCATTTACCAATCTGTTGACTCAGGGCATGGTATTGAAGGACGGGGGCAAGATGTCCAAGTCCAAGGGCAATGTAGTTTCCCCAGAGGAGATTATCGGTCAGTATGGTGCTGATACGGCTCGTCTCTTCATTCTTTTTGCTGCTCCTGTAGACCGTGATCTGGATTGGAGCGATGATGGTGTTGCTGGTGCTTATCGTTTCCTGAGACGTGTATGGCGTATTATGGAAATCTTCGAGGATAAGATTAAATCCTCCAGTGATGAATATGATATTACTGCTCTTACTGCTGAGGAAAAGGAGCTGCGCCGGATTCTTCACACCACTATCAAGAAGGTAACTGAGGATATTCGTGACCGTTTCATGTTCAACACCGCTATCAGCTCTATTATGGAGCTGGTAAATGCTTTCTATGGATTCCAGGATAGCAAGACCATTAATGGCGGCTTGGTAAGAGAGGTTAGCTTGAATCTCCTGAAGATGCTGGCGCCATTTGCCCCTCATATTACTGAGGAGCTGTGGAGCATTCTTGTAGCTCAGGGCAGTATTCATCAGCAGCAGTGGCCTCAGTATGAGGAAGCAGCTACTGTTCAGGCTGAAGTAGAGATTGTATTGCAGATTAATGGTAAGGTTCGGGATCGCATTATGATTGCTACCGGTATCAGCCGTGAGGAAATGGAAACTGCCGCTAAGGCTAATGCCAGAGTGCAGGAGCTGACTGAGGGCAAGACCATTGTGAAGATGATTTGCGTACCAGACAAGCTGGTTAATGTGGTTGTAAAATAATCAATCCATATAGTTAAGTCTAATTAACATGATGACAGTATTAGACAGGCTTAGATGTCTGTGATAATCTGTCATCATGTTTTTCTTTTCGCAAAATAATTGGGGATTATGATAATATCACAGCTTTATGGACAAAAATGAGAATTGTACACTGTACAAGGAAATATTACTCTTTGTCTACTGATGGTAGAAAAGTCTTGAATTATGTTCATAGACAGGGTATAATTGTGCATTGTTAATTAAATTTTCTATTAAAGGAGTTATTTGTTATGATGAGTAATGCTTTAGCCAAATGGCAGGGCATCAGCCTGATTCTCCGAATTATTATCGGTATGATTATAGGTATTGCCTTTGCTCTTTCCGTGCCTGGCAATACGGTTTTACCTATCTTTGGTAAGGTATTTGTAGGCTTATTGAAGGGTATTGCCCCAATATTGGTATTTGTTCTGGTTATTAGTGCCTTGGCCAATGCTTCCGGTAATATTGGCGGCCGCTTCAAAAATGTAATTTTTATTTATATTTTTGGCACTTTTTTTGCTTCTGTTACAGCAGTAATGGCCTGCCAGCTGTTTCCTGTTACTATGAAGCTGACTGATGCGGCTACAGATGCAGCTCCAGATGGTATTGGACAGATTCTTACCACCATTATTACTAATGTAGTAGCCAACCCTGTAAATGCTTTGATGAACGGTAATTATCTCAGTATTCTCTGCTGGGCCATTATCTTTGGCCTTGGCTTCAAGAAGCTGGCTTCCAAGGGAACCTGTGATATGGTAGCAGATTTGGCTGCTGTTGTATCCAAGGCTGTTTTCTGGATTATCCAGTTGGCACCTTTTGGTATTATGGGCTTGGTTTTCTCTGCTGTATCTGAGAACGGTCTGGAGATTTTCGTAGATTACGGTCATCTTTTGGTAGTTCTGGTTGGCTGTATGTTTGCTATGGCCTTAATTGTAAATCCATTGATTACCTTCCTCTTCCTGCATCGCAATCCATATCCATTGGTGTGGAAATGTCTGAAAATCAGTGGTGTTACTGCCTTCTTTACTAGAAGCTCCGCAGCCAATATTCCAGTTAATATGGAGTTGTGTAAGGATATGGGCTTGGATGAGGATTTCTATTCTGTGTCCATTCCTTTGGGAGCCACCATTAACATGGAGGGTGCTGCTATTACCATTACGGTTATGGCCATGTCTGTAGCTTATACTTTGGGCATTGCGGTAGATATTCCTACGGCAATTCTCCTGTCTGTACTGTCTGCCGTAGGTGCTTGCGGTGCCTCTGGTGTGGCTGGCGGATCCCTGCTGTTGATTCCTATGGCTTGCTCCCTTTTTGGCATTAGCAATGATATTGCCATGCAGGCTGTTGGTGTAGGCTTTATTATCGGCGTGATACAGGATTCCTGTGAAACTGGTCTGAATTCCTCTAGTGATGCTCTCTTTACGGCTATTGCTGAATTCTATGACCGCCGTAAGCAGGGCAAGGATTTTAGCTTCTAAAAATTCTTAGCATAAACTGTTGATTTGCTTAAAAATTACAACCTCTGATTTTGTTCAGGGGTTGTTTTTTATGCGGGATTATAGCTTTTATTATTAATGATTGCCTTGGGAAAAGAAGGAAAGGGCGGTGAGGAAACTAAATAAAACATTGTATACAATAGTCAAACAAAATGTTTTTTGTATTCATAAGCTTTTTTGTTGACAGCCATAAGCCATTTATGATATAAAATATACATCAAAAGGAAATACATTCCGAAACTAAATATTCTGGGACATGGTGGTCTCCGTCGCATAAGGCGGCGGAGGTTTTTTTTAGTCAGAATTCGGATTTTGAAATAATATTCTTCAATTTATTCTTACGGAATGTATAAATTATTAGGAAATGTAGGAGGTATGATTTATGGATTTTGCAAAACTTATGGCAGAAGTAAATGATTTTGTCTGGGGACCGATTATGCTTGCCTTTTTGGTGGGTACAGGAATTTTTCTTACCATTCGGTTAAAGTTCCTGCCTTGGAGGAATCTACCTTATGCAATCAAGATGATTCTTAGCAAGAAGTCAGATGCTCAGGGGGATATCAGTCCTTTCCAGTCTCTGATGACTGCTTTATCCGCTACTGTTGGTACTGGTAATATCGTAGGTGTTTCCACTGCTATGGTATTAGGTGGTCCTGGTGCCTTGGTGTGGATGTGGATTTCCGCCGCCTTTGGTCTTTCTACCAAGTATGGCGAGTCTGTACTGGCTGTTAAGTATCGCAAGACCAATAGTGTTGGTGAGATGGCTGGCGGCCCAATGTACGCTATGAAATATGGCTTTGGTAACAAGGTTATTGGCCGAGGCTTGGCTGCACTGTTTGCTTTCTTTGCCGTATGTGCTTCCTTCGGTATTGGCAATATGACTCAGGCCAATTCCATTTCCTCTTCCTTTAATGCAGCTTTGGGACTGGATACCACTGTTATCGGCGTGATTCTTACTCTATGCTGCTTGGCTGTACTGGTTAGAGGTATTCGCAGTATTGGTGCTGTATCCAGCGTAGTCGTACCAGCTATGGCTGCTTTCTATTTCGTAGTTTCCGTGATTGTTATTGTTGCCAATGCGGCTGCCCTGCCAGCTGGTATTGCTGAGATTTTCCGCATGGCCTTTGCACCAGAGGCAGTAGCCGGTGGTGTTGGTGGTTCCATTATTGCTTCCATGCTGAGTGCTATGCGTTGGGGTGTAGCTCGTGGTGTATTCTCCAATGAGGCAGGCCTTGGCTCTGCTCCTATTGCAGCCGCTGCTGCCAAGACTGACCATGCTTCCCGTCAGGGCTATGTAAATATGACTGGTACCTTCTTTGATACTATGATTATCTGTGCTTTGACTGGTTTGGTAATTGCTTCTTCTGGTATGCTGGGTACTATTGATCCTGCTACTGGCAAGGCAGTTTCCGGTGCTAATTTGACGATTTTGGCTTTTTCCACTGTTTTTGGTGAGGCTGCCAAGTATATCGTATCCATTGCTTTGGCCCTCTTTGCCTTTTCCACTATTCTTGGTTGGGAATATTACGGCGAAAAGGCTCTGGAATATCTAGTTAGCAAGCGTTCCGTGCTGATGGGCTATCGTGTTCTGTTCAGCCTGATTGCCTTTGTAGGTGCAACTCAGACTCTGGATTTTGTATGGAACTTCTCTGATACTATGAATGGTCTGATGGCAATTCCAAATCTTCTGTGCTTGCTGGTACTGAACAAGGATATTGCTCATGAGTGCTTTGAGTATCAGGAGCTGGTAGTAGAGAAGGAAAAGAAGGGTGAGGAGGTAAATCTCAGCCATCTTAGTCCTACAATTTAATTATTATTAAGCTCAAAAAGGGGTACAGTTGGCAGGTTGAAATAGGACCTGACCTTCTGTGCCCATTATTTTTTTACCATATTGTAATAAAAGAGGATATCAGGACTACTCCGTATTGCGTTGGCGGAATACTCTAGGAGTACAGCCACAATACTTTTTAAAGGATTTGATAAAATGGCTGGGATTCATAAAGCCACAGTTCATACCTACATCCAGAATGGAATCAGTAGAGCTGATAAGCATTTCTTCTGCCACTTGCAGTCGGTAGCTATGGAGGTATTCCATAGGGGACATATCAAGGATAGTCTTAAAGCAACGCTGAGCCTCTCGACCGCTAATGCCGGCACTATCTGCAATCTGCTGCAGATTGACTTCCTCGTTGAAATGCCAGTGAAGAAAATCCAGCATAGTCTGCATTCTTTCCATGCGGAGAGGCTTTTTGGCAGTTTTGTAGGCCAAGGGCTTATATTCCAATAGGAGCTGCAACAGAGCTTTGCCAATATTATAGCGGATATCGTATTCATAGCCTGGCTGGGCAGTCTCAGCGGCTTGAAAGACAAGTTTTATTTTCTGCAGGATTTGTTTGTCTACCTGCCGCTTTTCATCGAGAAATTGGCAGGGAAGGGTCTGGTCGTTGATTAAGGGAGCAATGTATTTTTGATGGTAGATGGTGCCGATACCGCCACTGATTAGCTCTGGATTGAAAATAATATAGCATACATGACACAGTTCATGTCCTTGAGCCTGATATCTGTGGAGGGCCTTGGTATTGACAAAAAAACCGTCTCCTGCTTCTAATAGATAGCTTTGGCCGTTGCAGTATGCCTTGACCTGACCGGAGACTACGCATATCAGCTCTACATCCTTGTGCCAATGCCAATGGCAGCCATCAATGCCGCCCTTTTTCCAATCGCTAATATAAGTACTGCAGGGAAAAAGGGGAATTTCGTGGCGTTGTTCTTTTTCTTTGTCGCTGGCAATCCGCATGGTGGTCATTTGGCGAATCATAAATTTCCCTCCCTGGCTGAATAAAAATTATTGGCAGAATCAAAAGGCGGCTATAGCGGCCAAACCGCTATAACCGCCAGAATGTTGGGTGTCAATTACATATTACATTAGATATCTCAGATATACATAACCGGTGGAAATGATAATTGAGAGAATCATGCAAGGGAAGGCCACCTTCATAAAGCCCAGGAAGGAAATCTGCTGTCCATGCTGAGCTGCCAGAGAAGCCACTACTACGTTGGCGCTGGCACCAATCAGGGTGCCGTTGCCACCCAGACAAGCGCCTAGAGCCAAAGACCACCACAGTGGGTCCAGATTGGTAATACCCATAGCGCCCATATCCTTAATCAAAGGAATCATGGTAGCTACAAATGGGATATTGTCTACAAAGGCAGAGGCAATAGCGCTCATCCAGAGAATCAGAATGGCGGTGGACTCTACAGAGCCTTGGGTAATGGCCATAGCTTCAGCAGCCAGCATCTTGATAACACCAGTTTCTACCAGAGCACCAACCAGAATGAACAGGCCCGCAAAGAAGAAGATGGCCAGCCACTCGATTTTGCTCAGAACTTTGGCAATCTTTTCCTCATCTCTAGTGAAGGTCAGTAGTAACAAAAGGCCTGCGCCAAACATGGCTGCTGTAGCAGATTCCAGTCCAAGAGCACCGTGAGCCACAAACAAGGCCATGGTGAGAGCCAGAACGAAGAGGCAGCGCTTCAGCAAGGCAGGATCACTAATCTGCTTGGCAGGCTTGAGGCTCATAACCTTGGCCTGAAGCTCAGGGGTGGTGTGAAGTCCCTTGCCGTAAAGAAATTCCAGAATAAAAGTGGTTACGATGAAGATAATAGCAGCTGGAGCAGCAAGATTCAGGATGAAGTCCATAAAGCTAAGACCAACAGCGGAGCCAATCATAATATTTGGAGGGTCTCCTACTAGAGTGGCGGTACCACCAATGTTGGAGGCCAAAATCTGTGCCATCAGGAAGGGCTTTACATCTACCTTCAACTGGGAAGTGATACTAAAGGTTACAGGTACAGTCAAAAGCACTGTGGTTACATTGTCCAGCAGGGCAGAGCAGACTGCGGTCAGTGTAGCCAGAGCCAACAGCAGCTTCATAGGCTGAGCCTTAACCTTTTGAGCTGCCCAAATAGCAAGGAAATTAAACAGGCCGGTTTCAGCGGTAATATTTACGATAATCATCATACCCATTAACAGGCCAAGGGTATTGAAGTCAATGTGATGAATGGCAGTTTCCTGAGACAGAATACCAAACATAATCATTAACATAGCACCAAAAATACCTACTATGGTACGATGTACCTTCTCGGAAATAATCAGCGCGTAAGCCACAATAAAAATTGTTATGGCTAGGGTTGTAGAATCAAACAATGTAATGCCTCCTTTATTTTTGGACTTATAAATGATAATAGGGTGCCTTATGCAGTAGAATAGAAAGCTATAAAAAACACTCCATGCTATTATATATGAAAAAGGTATTTAAGGCAAGGGTTATGATTCTTGACGTTTCATTCCATAATGTTGTAGCTGGGATATAAAAAGCTGGCAACCAATGGCTGCCAGCCTGTGTATATGATTCTTTAGTAAGATTTTAGCCTACAAAGGCCTGGCCAAAGTAGACAATAGCACCAAGAGCTATAACGAAAGGAATGTAGAACTTTACAGCGGATTTCATCAGCTCGCTTTCTACTCCCTGTACGCCGATAGCAGCAACGGCAATGGCAATACTCTGAGGAGAAACCATTTTGCCGGCGCAGGCACCAGCAGCATTAGCTGCGGTAATCCATGCCTGGGCTGCTGGTGTAGCACCTATAGCAATGGCAGCATCTGTCTGCAGCTTGCCAAATAGTACGCAGCTAGAGGTGGCAGAACCGGTAATAAAAGTACCTACGGAGCCGATTAAGGCAGCTACAGCAGGGTAGGCTGTGCCAGTGGCAGCAACAGCAGTGTCAGCAATCTCAGAGGTCATGCCACTGTAGCCCATAACCTTGGCAGTGGCGATAACGCAGATAATGGTTACAATGGTAAAACGGAGATTAACAAAGGTTTTGCCTAAAACTCCAAGCATTTCCCCCAAGGATGCTCCCTGCACTTTGCCACCAATAAAGGCAGCCAAGAAGATAAGTACGCCAGGAGTTGCTACCCAAGTAAAGGTATATGGAGAAGCTCCTGCACCGCTATAGATAAGTACGGAGGTTTTAATGGCTTTCAATGGTTCGCTGATGCCTGGAACCAGTTTGGAGGTAAGCAGCAGCAGGAAGAAAATCAGGATAAAAGGCAGGCAGGCGGTAATACCTGTGGAGGTGGATACGCTGCCTCCATCTCCTTTAATTTCCATAGCATATTTTTCATCCTTTACAGGCAGAATCTTAGCACAAGCTACAATAGCAGCCATAGATACGACAGAACCGGCTACAACGGCCAGCTCAGGGCCCATAGTAAAGGAGAGGAACATTTCAGGAATGAGGAAAGCAAGAGAGGCTACGATAGTCATGATGCCTACGCCTTTCAGGGCAGCTATGGATTTACCGGTTACGATAACCATAAGTATAGGACAGAGAATAGTCAAAGGGGACAGCTGCAGGGCGGTATAGCCTGCCAGCTGTACCGGATCCATACCTGTAATGCTGGCCAAGGTCATCAGAGGGATGCCGATGGAACCCCAGGCAGTAGGCACGGAGTTGGCAATAAGGCAGACAACCGCAGACATAATAGGATTGATACCTATGCCAGCCAAAATGCCGGCAGGAATGGCCACAGCAGTACCAAAGCCAGCCATGCCTTCGAGGAAGCCACCAAAGCCCCAGCCAATCAGCAGAACCAAAACACGGCGGTCATTGCTGACGGAGGTAAGCATCTTTTTGATGGTATCCATTGCCTTGGTATGCAAGGTTAAGTTATAGGTAAAAATAGCAGCGATAATAACCAAAAGAATAGGCCAGCAGGCTAAGGCAACACCTTCCAGGGTTGCTGTTGCTGCATTGACAGTTTCCATGCCGTAGATGCCACAGCCTACAGCCAAGGATATAATCAAGGCAATAGCACAAGCCTTGTGGGCAGCCATTTTCAAAATGCTGAGGGCAACTACCAGCCAGAGAATAGGTGATAAGGCGAGTAAAAACATATTTCATTGTCCTTTCTGAATGTAGAGGTTATTGTTCTAAGGATTTTTTCTTTTTTTCCATAATATCCAGTATGAAATCCTTAAGCAGGCTAAGATGCATGGTCATATACATCTTTGCGTTGACAGCATTGCCTTCAAGGATGGCCTGCAATATTTTTTTATGGTAAAAAACGGTGTTGCTTTCCTTTTGGATATCCAGGGTAAGCTGGATATTCTTATGAATGGAGGAAAATAAGATATGGGTTAGATTGCTGACTATGCTGTTGCCGCTAGCTTCAGCAATCAGCTGGTGAAAACGACCGTCCTCATCAGCATAGGATAGATTATGGTGGACCTTTTCCTCCAATTCGGCATGAACCTTTTGCAGAGCTTTCTTCTGTTCTGGAGATACATTGATGGCAGCAATAGAGGTAATAGTTGGTTCTATAATCAGTCTTACATCCAGCATATCTGTAGCTAGATGCTCGTCATCATAAATAAAAGTCAGTCCCAAAGGATCATCTGGAATACCCATGTTCTTGGCGATAAAAGTGCCAGAGCCTTGGCGGGCTTCCAATATATTGCGAGCAATGAGAACCTTGAAGGCATCCCGCAGTGTGCCTCGGCTAACGCCAAGCTCTGCTGTAAACTCAGCCTCTGTAGGCAGCTGCTGGCCAGGTTGCATCTTGTTCTTAGCAATATAGTCAATGATTCTTTCTGTAGTCTGCTCGACTAATGTCTTACCTTTTACCAACGCCATAGTAACAACCCTCTTTCAATCACTGAACAAATGTATAATACCGTTTTTGACAAATTTGTCTAACAATATAGAATTTGTCAAAATCTTTAGCAGGCACTTCTATTGTACAAAACAATTTGAAATACTGCAAGAAAAAAATAAAAAAATAAATTTATAAATTAAACAGGATGAATAATAGGGAAAAATACAATTTTGTTGAATTATTTATCTTTATTATTGACAAATTTCGTCGCGTATGATTTAATAGATGCATAAAAATTCATTGCACAAATTATACAAATTGTCTTTAGCAGGACTCAAATTTGTAGAAAATTTGATGAAACAATGTCAACGTAGATTGCAATATGGAAGAAGTACAGCTTTTACTGCTTTGCAGTTATTGTACTGAACCATGAATCACTAACAGTTTGGCAGGGGTTGACCTGCAACTGGTGTGTAGGCCCTTTAGCAAGGCTGTTAATGTAGGCAATTGAAATGTGTGAGTAAAAGGAGAGTTTTATATGGAAAAGGTATGCCGAGATTGGGCAAAGCAGGCCTTTGGGGAAGGTCTGGTAGATGCCAAGTATTGGGATGAATTTGCAACCAATGCCCAGACTGCCGCTGCAGAGGTTTATAAGGTAAAGGACTTTGCTGCTGGTGAAGCCAAGCTGAAGGAACTGCTGGCTCAGTATGCACCAAAGGAAATTATCGCAGTTGGAGGAGAGGAAAATCCTGCTCTTCATGATATTTATGAAAGAATCGGGAAAGATGGTACTCAGATTTATACCGATAAGTTTGATATTTATGACCACAGAGATTCAGCAGATGTAGGTATCTCTACTGCGGAGTTCTGTGTGGCAGAGACAGGCAGCCTCTGTGTGGATAACTATTCCTACGAGGCCAGAGTTACCAGTATGCTTCCTTTTGTTAACATTGTTTTTGTTAATGCCAACTATATTGTTAAGGATGTAACTGTGGCTTGCCAGATTATCGGCAAGGTTTTCGACAAGGGATATCTTGGCTTTGTTACTGGTCCAAGCCGTACCGCAGATATTGAGCGTGTCCTCAGTCTGGGTGTACATGGCCCTAACAAGCTGTTGATTATTGCTGTAGAAAATGTTGAAGGAGGGAGATAATCATGGCAGAACGGAATCTGAAAAAGGAAATACAGGAAAAGCTTCAGGATGATATTATGCAGAGTGCTCTCTCCAAATTTGCAGAGCAGTATCCAGGCTCCCGTCTGAATGCCTATAAGGATCAGGATATTGAGGAGCTTCGTGAAAATCTCCGGCAGATGAAGCATGATGCTGTACAGCATATTGATGAATTAGCAGATGAATTTCAGGCAAGCTTGGAGAAGCGTGGTACCAAAGTTTTCCGTGCTAAGGACGGAGATGAGGTAAAGAAAATCCTCATTGATATTTGCAAGGAAAACAATGTAAAACGGGTAGTAAAATCTAAATCCATGGCTTCCGAAGAAATTCATATGAATGAATGCTTTACTGATAATGGTATCCGGGTAAAGGAAACAGACCTGGGTGAGTGGATGATTGCTCTGGCTGGTCAGCGTCCATCCCATATGGTTATGCCAGCTATTCATTTGAATCGCTATCAGTGTGCCAAGATGTTTGAAAAAGAAGTTGACCATGAAGTACCTGGCGAGGATATTCCTAATATGATTCAGCTGGCCAGAAAGACTCTTCGGCAGGAATTCCTCCATGCTGATATGGGTGTAACCGGTGCTAATTTCGGTATTGCGGAAAATGGTGCTATCGGTTTGGTTACCAATGAGGGTAATGCTCGTCTGGTAACTACTTTGCCAAGAATCCATGTTGTATTGATTGGTTATGAAAAGCTGATTCCTAAGACTGAGGATGCAGCCAGCATCCTGCGGCTCCTGCCTAGAAATGGTACCTGCCAGCGCATGACCAGCTATATGACTATGGTAGACGGACCTACCAAGGTAATTTACAAGGATGAAAATGGCAGACATGTGGAAACTGACCGCAAGCAGTATGTAATCCTTTTGGATAATGGTCGTCTGGAGGCTGCTAAGGATCCTGTATTGCAGCAGGCTTTCCAGTGTGTACGCTGTGCTTCCTGCTTGAATGTATGCCCAATCTGGACTCTGGTTGGCGGTCATGTTTATGGCCATATCTATTCCGGAGGTATTGGTGCTATTCTTACAGGCTTATTCCACGGTGTAGAAACTTTCCACGAATTTAGTGATTTGTGTATTGGCTGCCGTAAGTGTGCCAGCATTTGCCCAGGCAAGATTCCTATTCCAGATTTGATTGATGAGCTGAGAGCACGTTATGTTAAGAAATATGGTGCTCCAGGCATGGATAAGACCATGTTTAATATGGTGCTGAATGATCGTGGTATGTTCCACAAGCTGCTGTTGAAGGCTGGTTCCATCGGTTCTGCACCATTCAAGAAGGGCAAGTTTATTCGCCATCTGCCTCTCTTTATGGAGGAGCTGACCAAGGGCCGCAGCCTGCCAACCATTGCTGAGGAATCCTTCCGTGATAGAGTGGAGCGCCTGAGTAAGAAGAACCCATCCAAGCCAAAGAAGAGAGTGGCATATTTCAGTGGCTGTAATATGGACTTTGTTTTTGCTGATACCTCTGAGAATGTAGTAAAGGTATTGCAGAGTCTGGATATGGAGGTTGTTTACCCAATGGAGCAGGCCTGCTGTGGCAAGCCAATCCTGGGTATTGGTGATAGAGAAGCCGGCAAGGAAACGGCTAAGAAGAATATTGCTGCCTTTGAAAAGGTACAGCCAGATGTAATTATTTCTGCCTGCCCAACCTGTACTGAGACTCTCCATGAGACTTATATGAAGCTCTTTGAGAATGATCCAGAGTGGAAGGCAAGAGCTGCCGCATTCTGCAGCAAGGTTCGTGAGTTCTCCAGCTTTGTGGCTGAGGAGTACAAGAAAACCGGTCGTCTGGTACATGCCAAGGGTGGTGAAAAGGTTACCTTCCATGATTCCTGCCACATGAAGCGGGGCTTGGGAATTTATGAGGAGCCAAGAGCCTTGATTGATGCTACTCCAGGTGTGGAGCTGGTAGAAATGCACAATTGCGACAAGTGCTGCGGTATGGCTGGTTCCTTTGGTATGAAGTATCAGGAGGTTTCCATTCCTATGCTGAATGAGAAGGTAAAGAATATTCAGGATACTGGTGCTACCACTGCTGTTGTGGCCTGCCCAGCCTGCATGATGCAGATTGGCGGCGGCTTGGATAAGGCAGAGACTGGTATTGACACCAAGCATATTGCTGATTTGTTAGCAGAAAAATTGTAATCAAAAAATTGCATTCAAATAGGCCATCAGCTGCAATATATGCTATAATTATGTTATCATTTAACATGATTATACTGCATAAGGGGAATGCAGCTGATGGTGTTGGATAGAAGAAGTGTTAAAAGAGCGATGCTATTGGGGGAAAGTTAGTATGGAAATTTTGGTTTGTATCAAGCAGGTTCCAGGCTCCAATAAGGTTGAAGTAGATCCTGTTACTGGTGTACTGAAGCGTAATGGTGCTGACAGCAAGATGAATCCCTATGATTTATACGCACTGGAATGTGGTATGAAGCTAAAGGAGCAGTATGGAGGCCGGGTAAGTGTTATTACCATGGGACCACCACCAGCTGCTGTTGTTATTAAGGAAGCCTTTGCTATGGGAGCCGATGAGGGAGCGCTCCTGTCTGATAGAGCTTTTGGCGGTGCTGATGTACTGGCTACCAGCTATACCTTGGCACAGGGTATCAAGAAAATGGGCAAATTCGATGTGATTATCTGCGGTTTGCAGACCACAGACGGTGATACTGCCCAGGTTGGCCCAGAGGTTTCTGAGGCATTGGATATTCCTTGTGTGTGTAATGTAGCCAAAATAGACAAAGTTGAAGATAATAATATTTTTGTTGATATGGAGATGGCCAATGAGTTTGAGCAGCTGAAGGTTCAGTTCCCATGCCTTATTACCGTCAAGAAGGATATCAACCAGCCTAGACTTCCATCCTATAAGCTGAAAAAGGCAACTGAGAAGAAGGAAATTGCTGTATATGGCTTAAAGGATATGGAGGATCAGGACAAGAAGCATTATGGACTTTCTGGTTCTGCAACTCAGGTTCAGAGGATTTTCCCACCAGTTTCTGATAAGGAACAGGAAACCTGGGAGGGCAGCGGTCAGGAGCTGACAGATAAGCTCTTTGACAAGCTGAAGCAGTTGAAATTTATTTCCTAAGCAGGTGTGATAGGAATTGTGTGTATTGAATAACCAGAAAAGGAGATAATGCGAAATGGGAAAACTGATAGTTCATCAGGACAAAGTAACTGATATTGCTGCTATGGTTGCCCTTTGCCCATTCAAGGCTTTGGAGGACAACAATGGCAAGTTGGAAATAAATGCTGGCTGTAAGCTGTGCAAGCTCTGTGTAAAGAAGGGCCAGCCTGGGGCCATGGAATTCGTTGAAGAAGAAGCAGGTCCACAGGTAGACAAGAGCCTTTGGAAAGGTATTACCGTCTATGTAGACCATGTAGAGGGTGATATTCATCCTGTAACCTTGGAGCTTTTGGGCAAGGCTAGAGAGCTGGCTGACAAGATTGGCCATCCTGTACAGGCTTTGTTCCTGGGCAGTGGCATTGGGGACAAGGCTCACGAGCTGCTGCACTATGGTGTAGATAAGGTTTATGTAGTAGATACCCCTGAGCTGATGGATTTCAAGATTGAAAGCTATACCGCAGCTTTTGAAGCTTATATTAACAAGGTAAAGCCATCTGCTATATTGGTAGGTGCTACCTCTGTGGGACGCCAGCTGGCACCAAGAATTGCAGCTCGCTTCAAGACTGGCCTTACTGCTGACTGCACCATTTTGGATATGCATGATAATACAGATTTGGTTCAGATTCGTCCTGCTTTTGGCGGTAATATTATGGCGGAAATTCTTACCACCAATACCCGTCCTCAGCTGGCTACTGTAAGATATAAGGTTATGAATGCTCCAGAGCGTTCTGAGGAAGCCAAGGGAGAGGTTGTTCCTTTGGAGGTGCCTGCGGATAAGCTGAAGGCTCGTATGGAAGTGCTGGGCATTATCAAAAAGGAAAAGAAAAAGACCATTGAGAGCGCTGAGGTGCTGGTGGTAGCAGGCCGTGGCCTTAAGAAGCCAGAGGATATTGCTATGGTTCGCCAGCTGGCAGAGGCTCTAGGGGGCGATGTAGCCTGCACCAGACCGCTGGTAGAGACAGGCTGGATGGAAGCTGCTCATCAGATTGGTCTTTCCGGCCGCACTGTTCGTCCAAAGCTGATTATTACCTGTGGTGTATCCGGTGCTATTCAGTTTGTGGCTGGCATGAATAACTCGGAGCAGGTTGTGGCTATTAATTCCGATCCTGAGGCTCCTATCTTCAAGGTAGCAAATTATGCTCTGGTGGGAGATATTTATGAGATTATTCCACAGCTGATTGAGAAGATAAAGCAGGGAGGGGCATTGGCATGAGCGAGTACAAGAAACTGACAGAAGCAGATTTGGAAGAAATCGCAAAGATTGTTCCTAGAGAGCGTATTCTCTGGGCTGATGAAGTAAATGAGGAATACAGCCATGATGAGCTGAGTGCAATTCCATCCTATCCTGATTTGGTAGTACGGGCTACCTCAGCTGAGGAAATTTCCAAGGTGTTGAAATATGCTAACCAGGAGCATATTGCTGTAACTCCTCGTGGTGCGGGTACTGGCTTGGTTGGTGCCTCTGTAGCTGTGGAGCATGGTATTATGATGGATACCACTCTCATGAATCACTTTTTGGAGCTGGATGAGGAGAATTTGACTCTGACTCTGGAGCCGGGCGTATTGCTGATGGAGATTTATCAGTATGTAGAACCTAAGGGGTTGTTCTATCCACCAGATCCAGGTGAGAAAACAGCCACTATTGGCGGTAATATCAGCACCAATGCCGGTGGTATGAGAGCTGTAAAATATGGTGTAACTCGTGACTTCGTTCGTGGTTTGGAGGTTGTTCTGGCTGACGGCACTATTTTGGAGCTGGGGGGCAAGGTTGTAAAGAACAGTTCCGGCTATGATTTGAAGGATTTGATTATTGGTTCTGAGGGCACCTTGGCCTTTATTACCAAGGCTATTTTGAAGCTGCTGCCTCTGCCTCAGAAGGCTGTCAGCCTGCTGGTGCCATTCCCTAGTTTGGCTCAGGCTATTGGTACTGTACCATTGATTGTTAAGTCCAAGGCTATTCCTACCGCTATTGAGTTCATGGAGCGGGAGGTTATCATGGATGCTGAGCAGTTCCTAGGCCAGAGTTTCCCTGATAATCAGGCAGATGCTTATTTGCTGTTGAAATTTGATGGTGATACAGCAGAGGATATTGCCAAGGCTTATGATGGTGTAGCCCAGATTTGTCTGGAGCAGGGTGCTTGTGATGTGCTGATTGCTGATACTGACGAGCGGGCAGATGCTATCTGGAAAACCAGAGGCTCCTTCCTGCAGGCTATCAACGGCTCCACTACCATGATGGATGAGGTAGATGTAGTTGTACCTCGCAATCGTGTAAATGAATTTGTAGAATTTGTTCATGCTTTGCAGGAGGAGATGCACATCCGCATTAAGAGCTTCGGCCATGCAGGTGATGGCAATCTCCATGTATATATCCTGCGGGATGATTTGGATGAAGATGAATGGCATAGAGTCCTGGAGGCTACCATGGAAAAGATGTATGCCAAGGCTCGTGCTATGGAAGGCCAGGTTTCTGGCGAGCATGGTATTGGCTTTGCCAAGAAGTCATATTTGAAGGAATCTCTGGATCCAGCTGCTGTAGCTGTTATGCAGGGAATCAAGAAGGCCTTTGATCCAAATAATATTCTCAATCCGCATAAGGTTTGCTTTGACTAACCCGTCAAAAGCATTTCCATAAAAAACTCTCTATAACCCTAACAATGAATTGCACTCTGGATTCTACCCCGTTTCCAGGGTGCTTTTCAATTGATGAAAAATGTGGAATATATATGGTGATTTTGGCAACAAAATGAAAACTTATTCATAGAACGGTAGAGCTTATCGAAACGGTTTTTAGAGAAGAAATGAGCAACTTTTGGAATAGTTTGTACACAATATACCAATGTTTTCAGAAAAAATTCATGAAAAATTTACAGAAACTATTCAAAAAAGTATTTACAAAGAAACAATCATGGTATATAATATGCCCATGTTCCGCAAAGGAGGGATAGAAATGATTGAATCATTTGTAAATATTGAATCCGCCAGCCAGCTGGCAGGAAATGTTCCGTTTTTGAATTTTGTTGAAGCTGATGAGAGAGTAACTTCCTGCTCTGCGATTGAGGATGGCCGTGATTGTGCAATTACCGTAAGATGCAAGAATATGTCAGCCTTGGAGGAATTAACTAAAGAATTGAAGGATAAATGTGATATCCTTAACGTAAGTCACAATGTGATTGTAAGTCAATAAATATGAGGCAGAAGCCAGGTTGGAGACAGCCTGGCTTTTATTTTTGCATTTTCTTTGCACAATATAGGTGTTATAATGTATACAAAAACAATAAATTCTTGTTGGTAGAATTTTGTCTATATGCTATACTATTAGAGTTTTGAACAAAAGGAATGAGGTATATATGGAGCATAAAAAAGGACATAAGAAAAAGCGGGAAGGCAGACCAGATGGCCGGGAGCCGGAGCAGCTGCGCCGCTACAAGATACATAGACATTTTCAGCAGGGGCCTGCGGCTTCTGTCTTAATAGAAATGGGAAATACCAAGGTTATCTGCGCTGCCACTGTGGAAGAACGGGTGCCGGTGTTTCTCCGTGGTACTGGGGAAGGGTGGTTGAAGGCAGAATATTCTCTTTTGCCAAGTGCCACCTCCACCAGAACTCCCAGGGAATCCACCAGAGGCAAGCAGAGTGGCCGCACCCAGGAAATTCAGCGGCTTATTGGCCGCAGTTTGCGCTCTGTAATGGATTTGAAGGCTTTGGGAGAGCGTACCATTATTATTGATTGCGATGTTATTCAGGCTGATGGAGGTACTAGAACTGCCTCTATAACTGGTGCTTTTATTGCTTTGGTAGAGGCCTGTGAAACTATTTATGATGGCAAAAAGCCTTTCCCAGTGAAGGATTTTTTGGCAGCCATAAGTGTAGGTATTTCTCCAGAGGGAGCAGCTTTGCTGGATGTTTGCTACGAGGAGGATTCCACTGGCGTAGTGGATATGAATGTAGTGAGAACCGGAGAGGGCAATTATGTAGAGATACAGGGTACTGGAGAGGGACGGCCTTTTACCCCTCAGGAATTGACCAAGCTATTGGAACTGGCAGCCAAGGGTACTAATGAGCTTATTTCCTATGAAAAGGATGTGCTGGGCGGCGTGCTTGTTTGGCGTGTAGGCCGGGAGTAAATTATTATAGAAGCAAAGGATGGCAGATATGGCAAAAAGAATTGTAATAGCCACTGGCAATCAGGGCAAGGTACGGGAAATGATAAATGCCTTTAAAAATTTGGATGTGGAGCTGATATCCCTGAAGGAGCTGCCAGAAAAATATCCAGAGCCTGTGGAGGATGGGGATAGTTTTCAGGCTAATTCTCTGATAAAGGCAAAATATTATTGTGAGAAAACAGGTCTAGCCTGCTTGGCGGATGATTCTGGCCTAGAGGTGGAGGTTCTTGATGGAGCACCTGGTATTTATTCTGCCCGCTATGCTGGGGAAAATGCCACAGATGAGGAAAATAATGCCAAGCTGCAGTCCAAACTGCAGGACTTGGCATTGGCTGGCTCTCCAGCGGCTTATAAATGCGCTTTGACCTTTGTGGATACAAATGGGCATAAGTTATTTGCTGAGGGCAGCTGTTCCGGAGAGATTCATTTGGAGGCTAGAGGTCAGAATGGCTTTGGCTATGATCCTTATTTTTATGTAGGAGCAAAGACTATGGCGGAAATGACCTTGGAGGAAAAGCAGGCCATCAGTCATAGAGGAGAGGCTATTGCCAAAATGGCGGAGCTTCTGAAAAAATATTTGGCAAATTAAGCTTTTTAGGGAGGTTTGCTATGCGTATTGGCATAATTAGTGATTCCCACGGCAATACCAATGCTATTGACCAGGCGGTAAAGGCGGCAGGAGAAATAGATTTTTGGCTTCATGCAGGAGATTTAATCAATGATGCAGAATATTTACGTATGGCCTATGATGCAGAAGTGGTTAATGTAGCAGGAAACTGTGATTGGGGGTATCATGGAGCTGAGGATGAGGAACTGGTAACAGCAGCTGGCAGCAAAATATTTTTAACTCATGGCCATCTCTATGGGGTAAAGAGCAATCCAGCTAATTTTTTGCTGGCGGTGCGGGAAAAGGGAGCCAATATCGGAGTTTTTGGCCATACCCATGTGGCTTTCATAAAAAAAATTAATGGTATTTTGCTGATTAATCCAGGTAGTTTATCATACCCCCGAGATGGCAAAGGCCAATCCTTCATGGTTTTGGAGCTGGCGGAGGGCAAGGAGCCGGAAATATATCATTACCATTTACAAAAATAAAATGAAAGTATGTACATGACTTTGTGAACGCAAATAAAAATTCGTTGGACGAATTAACAATTCTAAGTGAAGTCAACTGAGAAAAAAGGTGAATCTGATTCATATTGCAAATAGCTAAAACCCTTGCGGTTATTGGCTTGAAAGCTATTTGAAAATATGCTATTATTAGATAGCGAATGTAATTTATTATATATTTTTGGGGAGGGTTTAATTTGCGTACAATTAATGTAGAGCAGATTACTGCTGAAGTAGCGCAGATGTGCAAGGAAGCTGCCTATTATTTGCCAAAAGATGTGTATGAGGCATTGAAAAAAGGCAGAGAGACTGAAGAATCTCCTGTAGGCCAGGTCGTTCTTGATCAGATTATCAAAAACTCTGAGATTGCTCGTGCAGAGGATCGTCCAATCTGTCAGGATACCGGTATGACCATCATTTTCTTGGAGGTAGGTCAGGATCTGCATCTGGAGGGTGGCGATCTTACTGAGGCCATCAATGCAGGTGTTGCTAAGGGTTATACCGAGGGATATCTTCGTAAGTCTGTTGTAGCAGAGCCTTTGTTCAACCGCGTAAATACCCAGAACAATACTCCTGCTATTATCTATACCAAGATTGTTCCTGGTGATCAGCTGAGAATCGAGCTGACCTGCAAGGGCTTTGGTTCCGAGAACAAGGGCGGCATCAAGATGCTGGTACCTGCTGATGGCGTAGAGGGTGTTAAGAAGGCTGTTCTGGATATTATTCAGCATGCAAGCTGCAATCCATGCCCACCAATGGTTGTTGGTGTAGGTATCGGCGGTACTATGGATCAGGCTGCATATCTGTCCAAGCGTGCTCTGATGCGTAACATTACCGTTCGTAATGAGCATCCTGATTATGCAAATCTGGAAAATGAGCTTCTTGAGATGATTAACAAGACTGGTATCGGACCTCAGTTGGGCGGCACTACTTCTGCTCTGGCTGTTAATATCGAGTGGGGTCCTACCCATATCGCCGGCCTGCCTGTTGCAGTAACTATCTGCTGCCATGCTTGCCGTCATGCTGTCCGTGTACTGTGATTTAGGAGGTCTTGATAATGGCTGAAACTATTCGTTTAACTACCCCTCTGACAGAGGAAAAGTCCCGCACCCTGCGTGCTGGCGACAGCGTATTGATTACCGGTACTATCTACAGTGCCCGTGATGCTGCTCACAAGGTTATGACTGAGGCTCTGGCTCGTGGCGAGAAGCTGCCAATTGATTGGCACAACCAGATTGTTTACTATCTTGGCCCTACTCCTGCAAAGCCAGGTGATCCAATCGGCTCCTGTGGTCCTACTACTGCTGGCCGTATGGATGCTTATACTCCTACCATGCTGGATCAGGGCATCAAGGGTATGATCGGTAAGGGTTCCCGTGCTCCAGAGGTTATTGAGTCCATGAAGAAGAATGGTGTTACTTATTTTGCTGCTGTAGGCGGCGCTGCTGCTCTGATTGCTAAATCCGTAAAGAAGTACACTGTTATTGCTTATCCTGAGCTGGGCCCAGAGGCTTTGGCAGCTCTGGAGGTTGTAGATTTCCCTGCAATCGTTGTAATCGATTCTGAAGGCAATAATTTCTACGAAATGGGTCAGGCTCCATATCGTAGATTATAATTGCGCATCGGAGGCTCTGTCAGAACCTAACTGATTACTCCTCCAAGGCGTACAATTACTTTCCATAGGAAAGAATATATTTAGGAGGTCTAGAATGATTAACGTATCTTTTTATCTGCGCCGTTTACATTCCCTTTGCGGTCTGCTGTTACTGGGCGGCGTGCTGATTGAGCATTTGCTGACAAATGCTTCAGCTATGGGTGGTCCAGAGGTATTCAACCAGGGCTTGGAAATGATGGAGCTGATCCCAGCACCAATCTTCCTGGCTATTGAGATTTGCCTCTATGCTGTGCCTATTCTGTTCCACGGTATCTATGGTATTGTTATTGCCCTGGATGCAAAGAACAACACTGGCAGCTATGGCTACTCCCGTAACTGGAAGTTTGCTCTCCAGCGCTATACTGCTTGGTATATGGTAGCTTTCCTCATCTGGCATGTTGGCTATCTCCGTATCTACCTGAAGGGTATTATGGGCGAGCATATCAGCTATGCACTGGTTCAGAGTGTACTCTCTAACCCAGCTGTATTTGTACTGTATGCCCTGGGTATGTTTGCTGCAATCTTCCATTTCTGCAACGGTATCACTACCTTCTGCATGACTTGGGGTATTGCAAAGGGTCCTCGCGCTCAGCGTGTAGTGGACAAGATGGCTATGGGTCTTTGCGCTTTGATGTGCCTGCTGACTTTGGCTTTCATGTTCTCCTACTTGGCATAAGCAGGACATTTTCGTAGTTAAAAATATTGTATAAGGAGAGAAACTACGTGGCTAAAAATAAGATTATTGTAGTTGGTGGCGGTCTTTCTGGTTTGATGGCTACCCTTAAAATTTGTGAAGCTGGCGGCGAAGTAGACCTGTTCTCTTACTGCCCAGTAAAGCGTTCTCACTCCCTCTGTGCTCAGGGCGGTATCAATGCCTGCATGGACACCAAGGGTGAGCATGACTCCATTTATGAGCATTTTGATGATACCGTATATGGCGGTGACTTCCTGGCTGACCAGCTGGCTGTAAAGGGCATGGTTGAGGCAGCTCCAAAGCTCATTAAGATGTTCGATCGTATGGGTGTACCTTTCACTCGTACTCCAGAGGGTGTTCTTGACCTGCGTAACTTCGGTGGTCAGAAGAATAAGCGTACCTGCTTTGCTGGTTCCACTACTGGTCAGCAGCTGCTGTATGCTCTGGACGAGCAGGTTCGTCGCTGGGAAGTTAAGGGCGGCGTAACCAAGTATGAGTTCTGGGAATTCATCAAAATCATTAAGAACAAGGATGGCATCTGCCGTGGTATCGTAGCTCAGAGCATGAACTCCATGGAGATTAAGGCTTTCCCTGCTGATGTTGTTATTCTGGCAACTGGTGGCCCTGGTCAGGTATTTGGCCGTTGCACCGCTTCCACTATTTGTAATGGTTCTGCAGTATCTGCTGTATATCAGCAGGGCGCTGCTATTGGTAACCCTGAGTTCATTCAGATTCATCCTACCGCTATCCCAGGCTCCGACAAGAACCGTCTGATGTCTGAGGCATGCCGTGGTGAGGGTGGCCGTGTATGGGTTTACAAGGATGGCAAGCCTTGGTACTTCCTGGAGGAAATGTACCCTGCATATGGTAACCTGGTTCCTCGTGATGTTGCATCCCGTGCTATTTTCAAGGTTTGCGATCACATGCATCTGGGTATCAACAACGAGCGTCGTGTATATCTGGATCTGTCCCATATTCCTGCAGATTATCTGGAGCGCAAGCTGGGCGGTATCATCGAGATCTACACTGAGTTCGTAGGTAAGGATCCTCGTAAGGTTCCTATGGAGATTTTCCCTTCCGTTCATTATTCCATGGGCGGTATCTATGTAGATAGAAAGCATTTCACCACTATTCCTGGCCTGATGGCTTCCGGTGAGTGCGACCATCAGTACCACGGTGCAAACCGTCTGGGTGCTAACTCTCTGCTGTCTGCTGCATATTCCGGTACTGTATCTGGCCCTGAGGCTATGAAGTACTGCAAGGAAGGTAAGCAGGGCGTGGCTCTGACCGATGCTGAGCTGGAAGCAGCTCGTCAAGAGGTTCAGGCTGAGTATGATAAGATTCGCCAGATGAATGGTCCTGAGAATGCTCATAAGCTGCATCAGGAAATGGGCGATATCATGTATGATTATGTATCCATCGAGCGTGATAACACTGGTTTGGATAAGTGTCTTGTAGAGCTGAAGAAGATTCTGAAGCGTTGGGACAATATTGGTCTGACTGACCATGGCAACTGGGCTAACCAGGAGGCTATGTTTGTTCGCCAGCTTCGCAATATGATTCTTTATGCAATGGCTATTACCAAGGCTGCTCGTTGCCGTGACGAGTCCCGTGGTGCTCATGCTAAGATCGTTCTGAAGAGCGATTATGATGCTATGACTGCTGAGCAGAAGGAGAAGCTGGTAGGTTTGGCTGAAAAGGATATTAAGTGGTCTGCAGATGGCCGTGCTCATGACAAGGACGACGAGCTGGTATTCTTCAAGCGTGACGACTCCAGATTCATGAAGACCACAGTTATTAACTATGATCCTGCAACTGAAGAGCCAATCGTAAAATATGAGGAGTTCGAGCATTCTCTCATCAAGGCTCGTCCTCGTAACTATGCTGTTGCGAAGAAGGAATAAGAGGAGGACAAAGTAGAATGGCAGAACAGAAGAAAACAGTTACTTTTATCATTGAGCGTCAGGACAGCCCTACCAGCGCACCTTATACTCAGGAATTTGAGATTCCTTATCGTCCTGCTCTTAATGTTGTTGCCTCCCTTATGGAGATTCAGAAGAATCCTGTAACCAAGGACGGCAAGAAGGTTGCTCCTGTAACTTGGGAATGCAACTGCTTGGAGAAGGTTTGCGGTGCTTGCATGATGGTTATCAACGGCAAGGCTCGTCAGGCTTGCTGTGCTCTGATTGATGAGTTGGAGCAGCCAATCCATCTGGCTCCAGCTAGAACCTTCCCTGTAATCCGTGACCTGCTGATTGACCGCTCCGTAATGTTCGAGAGCTTGAAGCGTGTACAGGCATGGGTTGAGGTTGATGGTACTTGGGAGGTTAAGGATGCTCCTATTCAGAATCCTTATACCGCTACCACTGCATATGAGATTTCTCACTGCATGACCTGCGGATGTTGCCTGGAGGCTTGCCCTAATGTTGGCCCACAGTCCGACTTTATTGGTGCATCTCCATCCGTTCAGGCATACCTGTTCAACCTGCATCCACTTGGAAAGTTCGACAAGGAGAAGCGCCTGAATGCTCTTATGGGCAAGGGCGGTATTACCGGTTGCGGTAACTCCCAGAACTGCGTTGAGGTTTGCCCTAAGAACATCAAGCTGACCACTTATCTGGCTCAGTTGAACCGTGATGTTAACAAGCAGGCCCTGAAGAATATTTTCAACAAATAATTCTAGACCTAAATTTGAGCCCTCTGGCATTGTCAGAGGGCTCTTTTTTGTAGTAGAATATAAGGTAAGAGTTTTGTGAAGGCTTAGATTGTTCCACGAGAGGATGGTTTGAATATGTCTACGATTTCTACAGGATATACTACGGAAATGGGTAAAAAGATGCGGAGTATGCCGGAGATTCATGCTCGGTATGAGAAATGCCGTCAGAGATATAAGGAGATGCGTGGTACTGGGGCAGATTTCCGTGAGCAGCGGGCCATGATTTTTGGTGAGCTGAAAACCTTGGGCTGGGTGCTGGGGAAATCCGACCAGCAGATTAATCAGGAAGCAAATTCCTGATGGTAAGGTCTCAAAGAATTGCGTATTATTAAGTGAAGGGAAAATTTTATGCAGATTAATGATATTGTACATGGTTTTAGATTGGTAAGAAGGGAGGAGGTAAAGGAGACAGCTTCCACAGCTTATGAGTTCCACCATGAGAAAAGCGGCGCCCGCTTGCTGTATCTTCAGAATAAGGATGATAATAAGGTATTTTCTATTTCCTTTAGAACTCCTCCAGAGGATGATACTGGCGTACCTCATATTATTGAGCATTCCACCCTGTGTGGTTCTCGTAAGTTTCCTCTCAAGGAGCCTTTTGTGGAACTGGTAAAGGGCTCTTTGAATACCTTCCTGAATGCTATGACCTATCCGGATAAAACCATGTATCCAGTGGCTAGCTGTAATGATAAGGATTTTCACAATCTGATGGATGTATATCTGGATGCGGTATTCTATCCTGCTATTTACAATCAGCCGGAGATTCTTATGCAGGAGGGATGGCACTACGAGATTGAAAAGCCAGAGGAGCCGTTGCGTTATAGCGGTGTAGTATATAATGAAATGAAGGGTGCCTTGTCCTCTCCAGAGGATTTGCTGGAAATTCAGGTTATGAAGGCATTGTTCCCAGATAATACCTATGCCTGTGAATCCGGTGGCAATCCAGCAGCTATTCCTAACCTTACCTATGAGCAGTTTATTGATTTCCACAAGAAATACTATGCTCCTTCCAATAGCTATATTTACCTTTATGGTGATATGGATATTGAGGAAAAGCTGGCTTTTATTAACGATGAATATCTCAGTCATTTTGATGTGGTACAGGTGGATTCCCACATTCCTCTCCAGGAGAGCTTTGGCCATTTGAAGGAAATTCAGGCTACCTATCCTATTGGGGAGGAGGAAAGCACCGAGGGCAAGACCTTCCTGAGCTATAATCTGGTTATGGCTAAGGCTGGGGACCATGAGCTGGTAAATGCCTTGCAGCTTTTAGAGCAGGCTTTGTTGAAAACTCCGGCAGCTCCTTTGCGGAAGGCATTGATCGATGCTGGTATTGGTATGGATGTTTCTTCTCATTTGGAAACCAATGTCCATCAGCCATATTTGACCATTACCGTTAATGGTGCCGAGGCTGATAAGGTGGAGCTGTTCAAGGAGGTTATTCATAATACCCTGACGGATTTGGCAGAAAAGGGCATTGATAGAGATAGCCTGGAGGCTGCCCTGAATCTCTTTGAGTTCCAGCTGCGGGAGGCAGATTTTGGTTCCTATCCAAAGGGATTGATTTATAATATCAGCTTGATGACAAACTGGCTTTATGATCAGGATCCTTTGACCAAGCTGAGATACGAGCAGGATATTGTAGATCTGCGGGAGAAGCTGGCAGGGAATTATTACGAGGAACTGCTGAAAAAATACTTCCTGGATAATACCTTTGGGGCTGTGGTTATTATGGCTCCTGATAAGGAAATGGCCAAAAAGCAGGAGCAGGCTATGGCTGAAAAGCTGGCAGACATTAAGGCTAAGATGTCGGCTGAGGAGCTGCAACAGATTATTGAGAATACTGCTAAATTGAAGCTTCGGCAGCAGACACCGGATTCCCCAGAGGCTTTGGCCACTATTCCACTGCTGAAGATAGAGGATATTGAACCTAATGCTAAGAAGATTCCTTTGGAAGAGAAGGAACTAAAGGATATTAAGGTGCTTTATACTCCGGCAGACACCAATGGAATTGTCTATTTGAACCTTTATTTTAAGGCAGATGTAATACCACAGGAGCTGATTCCTTATGCCTATATCTATTGCGACATTCTTGGTTTGGTAGATACAGAAAACACCAGCTATGAGGATATGACTAATAGGGTAAATCTTAATACTGGCGGCATCAGCTTTGATATTGTTAATTTCACCCAGTCTGGCAAAGCTGATAGCATGGCACCTTATTTCAAGGTAACAGCCAAGGCCTTTGCCCGGAAGGTGCCAGAATTGGCAGATATTCTGGCAGAAATTCTTCTGACCACCAAATATGACGATAAGAAGCGTATTTTGGAGCTTTTGCAGCAGGATAGATCTGAGATGGAGCTGAATATGCTGCAATCCTCTGTGCAGGTAGCCTTGGCTCGGCTTAATTCCTTTATTTCCAAGTCTGGTGCCTACAATGAAATCGGTGAGCTGTCCTTGTACCCAGTGGTAAAGAAGCTGACAGATGAATTTGAGGAAAATGTGGAGAATTTCTGTAGCAAGCTGCAACAGGTTGGAGAGCTGCTCTTTAACAGCCAGAATCTGGTTATGGGCGTTACTATTGAGGAAGGGCTTTATAACAAATTTGCTCAGGAGATTACTCCGTTGCTGGAGGCATTGGCAGAAGCCAGTGCCAATAAGTCTGTACAGATGCAGGATTATGTTCTGCCAGTGGAGAACCAGCAGGAGGCTCTAATGTCCTCCAGCCAGGTGCAGTATGTAGCTAAGGGAGCCAATCTCTACAAGCTGGGCTACGAAATGACAGGAGCTTACCAGGTATTGGATATGCTGCTGAGATATGAATATTTCTGGGTGAAGATTCGTGTTCAGGGCGGTGCCTATGGTGCCATGACGAGATTTAATCTGGATGGTGATATGATGTTTGTATCCTATCGGGATCCAAATCTGGCAGAAACCATTAAGGTATTTGATGAAACTGCGGATTTCCTGAGAGGCTTTGAAGCTTCTGATAGAGAAATGACCAAATATATTATCGGCACCATGAGCGGGGTAGATACTCCTATGACACCAAGACTCTTGGGTAACAATGCTCAGAGATTGTATTTCCGGGGTATTACCTATGAGGAAAGACAGAAGCGCCGTCAGCAGCTTTTACATACCACCGTGGAGGATATTCGCAATTTGGCACCAGCCATTGAGGCCTGCATGGAGGAGAATAACCTTTGTGTATTTGGCAATGCCGGGGTTATTAAGGCCAATGAGGGGTTGTTCCAGAAGCTGACTCCTGTTATGGATTAATACCTCTTGACTTTGGTTCAGGTAAATGTGATAATTGAAAGTAATATATGTCGATTAGGAGGAGTTCTTTTGAAGCAGGAAATTTTCAAGGGTGCTGGCGTAGCCATTATCACCCCTTATACAGAGGATGGCATCAATTTTGAGGAATTGGGCCGGATTATTGAGGATCAGATTGCTGGTGGCACAGATGCTATTATTATCACTGGTACTACTGGTGAGTCTGCTACCATGACTGATGATGAGCATAAGTCTGCTATCAAATATGCAGTAGAAAAGGTAGCTGGCCGTATTCCTGTTATTGCAGGTACTGGCTCCAATGAGACTGACTATGCTGTGAAGCTGTCTGTTTATGCAGAGCAGGTTGGTGCAGATGCCCTGCTGGTAGTTACCCCTTATTATAATAAGTGTACTCAGAAGGGCTTGGTAAAGCATTTTACCACCATTGCAGATGCGGTAAATATTCCTATTATTCTGTACAATGTACCATCCCGTACAGGTGTAAATATTCAGGTTCCTACCTTTGTTGAATTGGCCAAGCATCCACGGATTGTGGCTGTTAAGGAGGCCAGTGGCGATTTGAGTGCTGTAGCCAAGATTCGCCATGCTTGCGGTGATGAGCTGGCTATTTATTCCGGCAATGATGACCAGATTGTGCCTATTCTTTCTTTGGGGGGCTATGGTGTAATCTCTGTCTTGTCCAACGTAGCACCAGCTATGGCTCACAATATCTGTCAGAATTATTTTGATGGCAAGGTAAAGGAAGCAGCGGATATGCAGATTAAGGCTATTGATTTGATTAATGCCTTGTTCTGCGAGGTAAATCCTATTCCAGTCAAGGTAGCTATGCGGAAGCTGGGCTATGCGGCTGGTCCATTGCGTCTGCCTCTTACTGAGATGGAGCCAGAGCATGAGCAGCAGTTGGAAAAGGCTTTGAAGGCTCATGGCTTGATTAAATAATTTTTTGGTAAGCAAAGAAGCTGATTCTGTGAATATTTGCAGGATCAGCTTTTTTTAGAATAGGGGAGAATATATGAGAGGCGTATTTGATATAATCGGTCCAGTAATGATTGGCCCTTCCAGCTCTCATACAGCTGGGGCAGCCAGATTGGGACTGATGGCTGGAAAAATTCTGGGTGAAAAGCCCGTAAAGGCAGAAATTTTGCTCCACGGCTCCTTTGCCCAGACCTATAGAGGACATGGTACGGACAAAGCGCTGTTAGGGGGAATCCTGGGTTTTGCTCCAGAGGATATGCGGTTGCGGGAGGCCTTGGATATAGCGGCACAGCAGGGACTGGTATATTCCTTTGCGCCAGTGGATATACCAGAGGCTCATCCTAATACGGCTATTATTAAGCTAACTGGAGAAAGTGGCCGGGTGATACAGGTAGAGGGGGCCTCTGTAGGGGGAGGTAATATTAGGATTACTAGAATTGGGGATTTTGATGTGGATTTAACAGGCAAATATCCGGCTTTGATAATTGTCCACAAGGATCGTCCTGGTGTTGTAAATAGGGTAACTTCTATTTTGGCTCGCTATAAGATTAATATTGCCTACATGAGAGTATCCCGCAAAATGCGGGGGCAGGAGGCCATGATGATTTTGGAAACCGATGATGAATTGTCAACAGAGGTGGTGGAGGATTGCAGTGAAATTCCTCGACTTCTGAAAGCCTTTGCTATTCCAGCTATTGGAGGAGGCAGTACTATATGATAAATTTTAATTCTATAGAGGAGCTTGTTCATCTGGCTAAGGAGGAGCATTGCCCTATTGGTCAGATTGTTATGGCTTGGGAAGCGGAAAACAATTTGACTTCTCAGGAGTCTCAAATAGAGGCTATGAGAAAAAATTGGCAGGTGATGGTGGATTCCTTGCAGCGAGGCTGTCAGAATCAGGAGAAATCACTTAGTGGATTAACCGGGGGAGATGCGGTAAAGCTCTGCAGCTATAGCCAGCAGGGATATACTGGGGAAGCTGTTTTGCGGGCTGCTGCCAGTGCCATTGGCGTCAGCGAGGTTAATGCTGTTATGGGCAGAATTGTAGCCTGCCCTACGGCGGGTTCCTGTGGTATTGTGCCGGCTGCGGTTTATGCCGGGGCCAAGAAAAACGGTAACACAGAGGATGAGATTGTAGAGGCCCTATTTACAGCCGCAGGTATTGGCATGGTAATAGAGGCCAATGCTTCCATTGCAGGAGCCTATGGCGGCTGTCAGGCGGAATGCGGCACAGCAGCTGGTATGGCTGCGGCGGCCTTGGTACAGCTGGCAGGGGGAAATCCTGAGCAGGTTGGTTATGGCATGGCCTTGGCGATTAAAAATCTCTTGGGGCTGGCTTGTGATCCTGTGGCTGGTCTGGTGGAGGTGCCCTGTGTAAAGCGCAATGGCTTTATTGCTGTTCATGCCATGCTGGCAGCAGATATGGCCTTGGCAGGGGTGGAGTCTGTGATTCCTCCAGATGATGTGATAGATGCTATGAATCGTATAGGTCGTTCCATGCCAAGGACTATTAAGGAAACGGCGGAGGGGGGCTTGGCTACCACCAAAACAGGCTTGGCTTTGGCCAAGAAGATTTTTGGACAATAAGCTTTCTGGAACTCTCATGTAATTTTAATGGACTTTTTGGCCGATTTGTAATAAAGTATATTATGGTATGTTGATTGAGCTTGGCCTCATGGTAGAAAATCGGTGTGCCTTAATTTTGCAAATTAATAGGGAGGTTTTTGTATGAAGAGAGGTTTGCAGCTTGTATTGATGCTGTGTGTATTCCTGTTAGGTACTCAGGTATCCTTTGCAGGGGGACTGCTGGGGGGAACTGGTGTAAGTGATGCTCGTGTATATGATAGCAAAGGCTTGATAAAGATTCAGACCTTGGCTATTGCAGATTCTATTTATAATGGTCCTACCAGTGAGGGAGAGCCAGAAATAGATGATATTCCTGAGATTCTCATGAATGGTACTTTGGTGGATAAGAAGAATGTTTTGAATTACATTTCTTATAGAGAGGTTTGTCAGAATATTAAGATTGCCCGTCATATTGACATTCTTCGTTTGGACAGCCGCAAGGCCTTTAAGGAATACAAGAATAATATTGGCCTCTATGCTGATGCCTATGTTATTACTACTATTTCCAATGGTACTTCTATGAATGATGGTACTCGTCTGAATATATTCTTTGATGTTTATGATGCTCGCACCAATAAGATTGTCTATGCTTATAGAAAACTGGCTCCAAAGTCTGCGGTTAGAGATTCACTGCTGTACACTGAGATAGCTAAGGATTTCTTCTCCGATTTTATTGATGCTCAGAAGCAGGCTATTGAGGATAAGGAAAAGGAAGATAAGGCTATCCTGAAGCTGGAAAAGGAAGAGGCTAAGAAAGCAGCTAAGGAGGCAGCTAAGGAAGTTAAATAATTTAGATATAAAAATTGCCAATAAAAAACTCTCTGAAGCGAAAATGTTTCAGAGAGTTTTGTTTTTCTAGGGCAGGATATGGGATTATAAAAGTAGAACAGGTCAAGACTCTGTTCAAAGCTATCTCTGTTAATGGGCTAGGTAGATGGGCTTGATTTTGGCGTCGTCGGCTACGGATTCCCGCAGGTAGCCGGCGGCGGTCATGGCATCCAGGACAATGAATTGTCTTTTTTTGGCTAGCATGAAATCTACATAAGGGGAATAGAGGGATGGCGCATTGGGGATGCCTGCCAGCATGGCTGCTTCTGGGAGAGCCAGCATAGCAGGCTCCTTGCCGAAATATCCCTCACTGGCTTCCTTTATGCCGTAATAGCCAGAGCCAAAGTAAATGGTGTTGAGGTACAGTTCCAATATTTCATCCTTGGAATAATTCAGCTCCATATCCATAGCCAGAACAAATTCCTCTGCCTTGCGGCCCATAGTTTGCTCCTGGCTAAGGAAAAGATTTTTTACCAACTGCTGGGTAATGGTGCTGGCACCCTCTCTGACCTGGCCGTATTGCAGATTTACCAGAGAGGCCCGGAAGATACCCTCCATATCAAAGCCCCAGTGATTGTAGAACTTTCTATCCTCCACAGCTACTACTGCCTGTTGCAAGGATTCAGGAATATCTTGCAGCTTAACATAGTTAGCAGAATTAATCCGGGCATTTACCGCCTGCTTTAAGAAAAATACTCTTTCCAGCCTGTTTAGGGTACTGTTGCTTTCCATAGCATCTATGCCTTGAGACAGGCTGTTTTCTTGAGATACTTGATTTTCGCCTAGGGAAACAATCTGCTTCGTTCCCGTCAAAATCTGGTCGACAGATAAGCTGTCATTGGCGGCAGCAGTGCCTAGAAAGGAAATTACAAATACCAGGAGCATAGCCCCCAGCCACTTTAAGACTTTTTTTATTTTTCTCATTAACATATTATTCTTCCTTGTCTAATAAAAATTTCTGGTGTAAAATTAAAAAAGTATGTAAATATATTATAACCCCTATTTTGTGAAAAGAAAATGCCATTACAGTGGATATAATTTTTGCAACAAGCCAATATTAATTTTTCTAATATTGCATAATATACATAAAAGCTGTATAATTATGAAAAGCAAAAGGAGGATGTGCTTGTGAAAAAGGTTAGTATTATTGGTGCTACAGGCTATGCAGGTGCAGAACTTTTAAGAATTCTGCATAATCATCCAGAAGCAGAGGTAGTGCATATTACATCTGAAAGTCATGCCGGTGAGGCCATTTCCGATATTTATCCCCATCTAAAGGGAATTTATGATCAGAAGCTGATGAGCATGAAGGATATTGAAACTATCGGTCAGGATAGTGATTTTGTATTTATCGGACTGCCTCATGGCCATGCTATGAAGGTAGGTAAGGCATTGGAGAATATGCCTACCCGTATTATTGATTTAGGGGCTGACTACCGCTTCAATGACACAGATATTTATGAAGCTTGGTACAAGGTTCCTCATACCCACAAGGATGCACCAAGAGTATATGGTTTGGCAGAGCTGAACAGAGAGCAGATTAAGGATGCCAAGATTATTGGTAATGCAGGCTGCTATACCACCGCTAGTATTCTGGCCCTGGCACCTTTGGCCAAGCACCATCTGATTGATGTTAATACCATTATTATTGATGCCAAATCCGGCGTATCTGGAGCAGGCCGTTCCGCCAAGCAGGCCAATCATTTTCCTGAGCTATATGATAGCTTCAAGGCCTATGGCGTAGCTACCCATCGTCACACCCCAGAGATTGAGCAGGCCATTACCGAGCTGTCTGGCGAAAGCACTGTGCTGAACTTTACGCCTCACCTGGTGCCTATGTCCAGAGGTATTCTCAGCACCTGCTATGCAAAGCTGAAGGAAGGGGTTACTGATGATATGGTAACTGCTGCCTATGAGATGCTGTATGGCAAGGAGCACTTTATCCGTCTACTGGGCCTGGGAGGCTATCCTGCTACCAAGAATGTTCGGGGTTCCAACTACTGCGACCTGGGTTGGCATGTGGATTCCCGCACCAACAGAGTTATTGTGCTGTCTGCTATTGACAATCTGGTTAAGGGTGCAGCAGGTCAGGCTGTGCAGAACTTCAATATTGCCAATGGTTTTGATGAAGCTTTGGGCTTGGATATGGTGCCTGTATATCCTTAAGGAAAATCCTGCAGAATATGCATAACAAAGGTTAAATGATGTATTTTTATACATTCATATACATTTTTAGGAGGAATTTCTATGTTTAGTGAAAAAAATGCAGCAGCGGGCGTTACCTTTGCTCGTGGCTTCAAGGCTGCTGGTGTCAAGGCTGGCATCAAGAAAAGCGGCAATCTTGATTTAGCAATGATTTATACAGAGAAGGAGGCTTCCGTAGCTGGTGTATTTACCCAGAATGCGGTAGCAGCAGCTCCTGTTATTGTTTCCCGTGAGGTGGTAAAGACCGGCAGTGCCCATGCTATTGTAGCAAACGCTGGCTGTGCCAATGCCTGCACTGGAGAGGTTGGACTGGCTAATGCCCACAAGATGGCTGCCCTGGCTGCTGAGGAGCTGGGCTGTAAGGCTGATGATGTACTGGTAGGCTCTACTGGTATTATTGGTGTCAACCTGCCTATGGACAAGCTGGCTGCTGGTATCAAGGCCGCTGCAGCAGAGCTTTCTGAGGATGGCAGCAAGAATGCTGGCAATGCTATTATTACTACTGATACTTATTCCAAGTCTTGCTCTACTGAGGTAGAGATTGGTGGCAAGGCTGTTCGCTTTGGTGCTATTGCTAAAGGCTCTGGTATGATTCAGCCAAATATGGCTACCATGCTTTGCTATATTACCACTGATGCCAATATTTCCAGCCAGCTGATGCAGAAGGCTTTGTCCGAAATTGTAGAGGTTACTTTCAATATGATTTCCGTAGATGGAGATATGAGCACCAATGATACTGTACTGGTATTGGCTAACGGTGAGTCCGGTATGGCTGAGATTCAGGCTGATACCCCTGAGTATGACAAGTTCTGTGAGGTATTGGGCAATATGTGTCGTGAGCTGTCCAAGCGCATTGCAGCCGATGGTGAGGGTGCTACCAAGTTCCTGACCATTAATGTGCATGGCACCAAGACCTTTGCTGATGCCAAGACCGTAGCTATGAGTGTGGCTAAGTCTCCATTGGTTAAGACCGCTTTCTTTGGAGAGGATCCAAATTGGGGCCGTGTAATCTGCGCTGTAGGCTATGCCGGCATTCCAATGGTGCCAGAAAAGACCGTTATTAAATTCGGCGGTGTGCCTGTTTATGCCAATGGCTTGGGGGCTGATTTCGACGAGAATGTTATCCGTGATATTATGGCGGAGCATGATATTGTTATTGATATAGAAATGGGCTTGGGAGAGGCTGAGGCTACTGTTTGGAGCTGTGATTTCTCCTATGAGTATGTAAAGATTAACGGTGAATATCATACCTGATAGCCACTGACTGGTTGAAACCGGGGTGAAAATATGGCAATTATGAAGCATGCAGAAAAAAAGGCTGGCACTCTGATTGAGGCCTTGCCTTATATTCAGGAATTTTATGGCAAAACCATCGTAGTTAAATACGGTGGTAATGCCATGATTAACGAGGATTTGAAGCAGAAGGTTATGGAGGATGTAAGCCTGCTGAAATACGTAGGTATTCGTCCTGTTATCGTTCATGGCGGCGGTCCAGATATTACCTCCTTTTTGAAAAAGGTTGGCAAGCAGTCTGATTTTGTCAGCGGTCTTAGAGTCACCGATGAGGAGACCGTAGAGATTGCAGAGATGGTATTGGATGGCAAGGTTAATTCCGATATTGTCAATATGCTGAACTGTCGTGGTGTTAGAGCTGTAGGTCTTAGCGGCAAGGATGCCGGTCTTATTAAGGCCAGCAAGAAAATGGCTACTGTTTACGATGATGCAGGCAATACGGAAAAGGTGGATATTGGCTATGTAGGTCAGGTAGAATCTGTAGATACCAAGATTTTGCAGGATTTGCTGGACAATGGCTATATACCTGTAGTTGCTCCTATTGGCGTTGGTGAGGATGGGGAAAGCTACAATATCAATGCTGATTATGTGGCAGCGGAAATAGCTGGTGCTCTTCACGCCGAAAAACTTTTGCTGTTGACGGATATTGAAGGTGTCTACAAGGATTTCAACGACAAGGACAGCTTTATTTCCTCCCTGACAGTGGCAGAGGCTAGAGAGTATATCAAGGATGGGATCATTTCCGGTGGTATGATTCCTAAGATTGAAGCCTGCTTGAAATCTATTGAATGCGGTACTAACAAGGTGCATATTATTGATGGCCGTCAGCCTCATTCCATTATTCTGGAGCTGTTGACCAATAGTGGTATTGGTACCCAGGTGGTAAAATAAGGAGATATTGATATGCAGTTAACTGATGAACAGATATATGCCAAGGATGCCCAGGATTATTTGCCGGTGTTTGCCCGCTACAAAATAGTCCTGGATCATGGTGATGGAGTATATGTATATGATACTCAGGGCAATAAATATATTGATTTTCTGGGCGGTATTGCGGTAAACGTGCTGGGGCATAATCACAAGGAACTGGTTAAGGCTGTGGCAGACCAGGCTGGCAAAATGATTCATTGCTCCAATCTGTATTACACCCAGGTACAGGCTGATGCGGCAGAAAAGCTGGTAAAGCTTAGCGGTTTGGGCAAGGTATTCTTTGGTAATTCCGGTGCGGAGGCCAATGAAGGCGCTATTAAGATTGCCCGTAAATATGCTCACAGCATTGATGCTGACAAATCTCAGATTATCTCTGCCATTCACAGCTTCCACGGCCGTACTATTGCTACGCTGACTGCTACTGGCCAGCCAAAATATCATGAGGGCTTTGGACCGTTGCCTGCAGGCTTTGATTATGTGCCTTATAATGATATTGAGGCCTTGGAAAAGCTTATGAGTGACAAGACTGCTGCTGTTATGCTGGAGCCTATTCAGGGGGAGGGCGGTGTCCATGTTCCTGATGTGGCATATATGCAGAAGGTGCGCCAGCTTTGTGATAAGTACAATGCAGTTTTGATTTTTGATGAAATCCAGAGCGGTATGGGCAGAAGCGGCAAGTTCTTTGCTTATGAAAACTTCGGCATTAAGCCTGATGTGGTAACTCTGGCCAAGGGCTTGGCTGGCGGTGTACCTATCGGCGCCTTTATTGCTACTGACAAGGTAGCAGCAGCCTTCCACGCAGGAGATCACGGCTCTACCTTTGGTGGCAATCCTTTGGCCTGTGCTGCAGCTAATGTGGTATTGGACATTGTAGGTCAGACAAACTTCCTGCAGCATGTAGTGGAAATGGGAGATTATATGAAGTCCCGTTTGGAGGCTATGCAGGCCAAGTATCCTGCTTTGATTAAGGAAGTGCGGGGCATGGGCCTGATTCTGGGCATGGAGCTGACCAAGCCTGGCCGAGAAATTGTTAATGACTGCCTGGGCAAGGGGGCTATTATTAACTGCACTGCTGGTAATGTACTGCGGTTTGTACCACCTTTGATTGTAACCAAGGAGCATATTGATGAGGTATGCGATGCTTTGGAGGCTGTATTGCCTGCTTATGTGTAATGTAGTATAATTTATGAAGGAGAAGACCTGCGAAATTCGTTCACGCAGTCGAAACGCGAAAACCAAGCAGTAGACTGCCAGTAGGTAATTTTTAAAGGTTACGTGTATTAACCTGCCGTAATTTAAAGACCTTGCGGTTGTAAAGATAACAAGCATTCATATACACAATACCGTGGGACACACGGAAATATACGCTTGGGGAGAGCGTGTAAGACATATAGGCTAAGGTCTATATGCAGTGCTCAGGGAACCAAGAATCCCCTGCCTTTAGGCATGGGGAGAGTCAAGAGGTATACAAATTGGAGGTTTTTAGATGTTAAAAGGTAAGGATATGCTTTCCATCCACGATTTGTCTGTGGATGAGGTTAATGAAATCCTGGCATTGGGCCATGAGCTTAAGGCCAAGCAGAAGGCTGGTATTGAGCATCATATCCTCAAGGGCAAAACCTTGGGTATGATTTTTGAGAAATCTTCTACTCGTACCCGTCTTTCCTTTGAAACAGGTATGTATCAGCTGGGCGGTCAGGCTTTGTTCCTGTCCAATCGTGATTTGCAGCTGGGCCGTGGCGAGCCTATTAAGGATACAGCTAGAGTAATGTCCCGCTATCTGGATGGCATCATGATTCGTACCTATGGCCATGAGAGGGTAGAGGAGCTGGCTCAGTGGTCTGATATTCCTGTTATCAATGCCCTGACTGACCTTTTACATCCATGCCAGGTGCTGACAGACCTGCTGACCATTCAGGAGCACAAGGGCAAGAACATGAAGGGCCTGAAGATGGCTTATGTAGGTGATGGCAACAATATGACCAATTCCTACATGTATGGCTGTGCCAAGGCTGGTATTGATTTCGTTTCCGCTAATCCAAAGGGCTTTGAGCCTGATATGCAGGTTTATAAAAATGCCTGTGAGGATGCCAAGGAAACCGGGGCCAAAATCCAGCTGGTAAATGATCCATTTGAGGCTGCTAAGGATGCTGATATTGTGGTTACTGATACCTGGGCCAGCATGGGCCAGGAGGCAGAGCATGATGAGCGCAAGAAGATTTTCAAGGATTATCAGGTAAATGAGGAGCTTCTAAAGGTGGCTGACAAGCGGGTTATTGTTATGCACTGTCTCCCAGCTTATAGAGGCGAGGAAATTACTGATGATGTTCTGGAGGCCTATGCTGATGTTATTTTTGATGAAGCAGAAAACCGTCTCCACACCCAGAAGGCTATTATGGCCTTGACTATGGGCTGATAAATTTTGATAGCAGGTGCTACAGGCACATTTGCATAATATTGAATGATATTTAAGGAGTTGTAAATTATGGCAGAGTTTAAGAAAGTCGTATTGGCTTATTCCGGTGGTTTGGATACCTCCGTTATTATCCCTTGGTTGAAGGAAAATTATGGTGGCTGCGAGGTTATTGCTTGCTGTGCTGATATTGGCCAGGGCGATGATATGCAGGCTATTCACGACAAGGCATTGCGTTCCGGTGCTTCCAAGTGCTATATTCTGGATCTGACTCAGGAGTTCCTGGAGGATTATGTATGGCCTACTTTGAAGGCTGGTGCTGTATATGAGGGCAAGTATCTGCTGGGTACCTCCTTTGCACGTCCACTGATTGCTAAGCATTTGGTTGATGTAGCCAAGAAGGAAGGCGCTGATGCCATTGCTCACGGTGCTACCGGCAAGGGCAACGATCAGGTTCGTTTCGAGCTGACTGTTAAGGCTTTGGCTCCTAATATGGCTATTATTGCTCCTTGGCGTGAGTGGGATCTTCTGTCCCGTACTCAGGAGATTGAGTATGCCAAGGCTCACAATATTGAGATTCCTACTGATAACAAGAAGTATTCCATGGATAAGAATATCTGGCATCTGTCCCATGAGGGTTCCGATCTGGAGGATCCTTGGAATGAGCCTCACAACGAGATGATGCTGGTTTCTCAGGCTCCTGAGAATGCCAAGGATGAGGCTGAATATGTAACTATCGACTTCGAGAAGGGCAACCCTGTTGCTGTTAACGGCAAGAAGATGGGCGCTGTAGAGCTTTTGACTGCTCTCAATGAGATTGGTGCGCGCAACGGTGTAGGTATTGTGGATATCTGCGAGAACCGTCTGGTTGGCATGAAGTCCCGTGGTGTATATGAGAATCCTGGCGGAGCTATTCTCTACTATGCTCATCGTGAGCTGGAGTATCTGTGCCTGGATCGTGCTACCTTCCACTACAAAGAGGGTGTAGCTATCCGCTTTGGCGAGCTGGTATATGATGGAATGTGGTTCTGCCAGCTCCGTGAGGCTCTGACTGCTTTCGTTGACAGCACTCAGGAAAATGTAACCGGTACTGTAAAGCTGAAGCTCTACAAGGGCAATATTATGAGCGCTGGTGCCAAGTCTCCATATTCCCTGTACAATCAGGAATTTGTAACCTTCGAGGAGGATCATGTTTACAATCAGGCTGATGCAGAAGGCTTTATCAACCTCTTTGGCTTGCCACTGAAGGTTCGTGCTCTGATGCAGGAAAAGGCAGGTAAATAATATGGCAGAGCAGCTCTGGGGTGGTCGTTTTTCCAAGTCCACCGATGAGATGATAAATGATTTTCAGGCTTCTATTGATTTTGACAAGCGTATGTACAATGAGGATATTGCTGGCTCCATTGCCCATGCTGCCATGCTGGCCAAGGTAGGCATTATCTCTGAGACAGACCGTGATGATATTATCAAGGGCTTGAAGGATATCTACAAGAAAATAGAAGAGGGCAATTTCTCCTTTGAGGTTGCCCTGGAAGATATTCACATGAATATCGAGAAAAGACTGACTGATGCTATTGGCGAGGCTGGCGGCAGATTGCATACCGCCCGCAGCCGTAACGACCAGGTGGCCTTGGACACTCATATGTTCATCCGCCGTCAGGTTGTAGAGGTAGAGAAGCTGATTCTGGATATGCAGGCAGCTTTGGTGGAAACCGCCCGCAAGTACAGCGATGTGATTATGCCTGGCTATACTCATCTTCAGAGAGCACAGCCTATTCTTTTCTCCCATCATATGATGGCTTATTTCTCCATGTTGAAGCGGGATTTTGACCGTTTCCGGGGAGTATATGAGCGCTGTGATATTATGCCTTTGGGAGCAGGTGCCCTGGCTGGTACTACCTTCCCAATTGACAGACCTTTTGTGGCTGAGCAGTTGAATTTTGATGCTATTTATAGCAACAGTCTGGATGCAGTATCTGATAGGGATTATATTATGGAGTTCCTGTCGGCGGCTTCCATTCTCATGGTTCATCTGTCCCGTCTTAGTGAGGAAACCATTCTGTGGTGTTCTCGTGAGTTCTTCTTTATTGAGCTGGATGATGCTCATTGCACTGGTTCTTCCATGATGCCTCAGAAGAAGAATCCTGATGTATCTGAGCTGGTAAGAGGCAAAACCGGTCGGGTTATGGGCCATCTTATGGCTATGCTGACCACTGTTAAGGGCTTGCCACTGGCTTACAACAAGGATTTGCAGGAGGACAAGGAGGGTATCTTTGATGCCATTGATACCATCAAGTTCAGTTTGGCAGTTTATGCCCGGATTCTCCGGGGCATGAAGGTGCGGAAGGATGTTATGCGTCGGGCTGTGGCAGAGGATTTCTCCAATGCTACAGATTTGGCAGACTATCTGGTGAAGAAGGGGATGCCTTTCCGTCAGGCCCATGCTGTATCTGGCAAGGCTGTTCACTACTGCATTGAGCAGGGTAAGTGGCTGGCAGATATGTCTATGGAGGAGTTCCAGAAGCTGTCTGACCTTTTTGCAGAGGATATTTACGAGGCTATCAGCCCAGAAACCTGTGTTAAGAACCGCAATTCTTATGGCGGTACTTCTTATCAGCAGGTAGAAATGCAGCTGCAGTTAGCTGACAAGCTGTTGGAGGCAGAGCAGGGATATATTACTGAAAAGGATGCCAAGCAGGCTAAAGTTCAGCTTTAAAATTTAAAAGGAAGTAGCAGTTCAATGCTGAGTATTGAATTGCTACTTTTTTGTTAATTGAAAAAAGGGAAAATGTGTGGCAAAATATACTTGCGGTAAGTTATGGTTGCGATTGTGGGAATAGTGTAGAAGATTGTGAGTTGATGATGTGAGTAAAACCATGAAGGGGACAATCTGCCTTTCTCTAGCAGGAATCATCTGGGGCGGTTTGTTTCTGGCTGTAAGATTGGTAGTAGGCTCCATTGAGGCGGTGCCTTTAGTTTGGTGTCGTTATATATTGGCATTTTTTGCCCTTTATGCTTTGGGGAGCTATCGTCATGTAGATTGGCGTATTCAGCGGAAGGATTGGAAACTGGTGGCTTTGGTAGGGTTAATAGGTCAAACTTTGTCTATTGTTACTCAGGAATCAGGTACTTTGTTAACCTCTGCCCAGACAGGTTCCACTATAACAGCAGCTACACCGGCTTTTATGGTGGTTTTTGGCTGTTGGATATTAAAGGAAAAAATGACTCTGGGACGGATTATGTCTGTGGTTTTGGCTACTATTGGTGTTATGCTGATTGTTTACGATCCAGATAATTTTCAGGTAAATCTTTGGGGTGGCATATTGCTGATGATAGCAGCCATTACCTGGGCTTTAATGGCGGTATTTTTAAAGCTATTGGAGCACTATTCGCCTATTGTCTTGACTTTTTATGGGCTGATTGTGGCCTTGATATGCTTGGCTCCCTATTCTATTTGGTGGCTGTCCACCCAGGGAGATTGGAATCTGTTGCTAAGTCCTACAGTATTGCTAAGTATTGGCTATATGGGTGTAATTTCCACCACAGGAGGCTTTGTACTGTGGAATGAGGGCTTGCTTTATATGGATGCATCTACAGCAGGGCTGTTTATGTTCTGGCAGCCAGTGGTAGGTACTCTGCTGGGATGGCTGCTGTTGGGAGAGCCTATAACCCTGTGGTTCTGGCTAGGCTTTTTGCTGATTGTGGTAGGTGTAGTCATGGCTATGAGTAAGAAGAAGTCTTAGTTAATTTGTTTCAATAAATGGTTGTTCTGTGCTATAATGAAAAGGAATTTAACGAAGATGATTGAGGAGGTGCATTATGAAGGGAATAGTGCTGGCAGGAGGTTCTGGGACTAGATTGTACCCGTTGACAACAGTAACATCCAAACAGCTTTTGCCTGTGTATGACAAGCCGATGATTTATTATCCCTTGTCTGTGCTTATGAATGCAGGAATTAGGGATATTTTGATTATATCTACCCCGGCAGATACACCTAGATTTGAGGCTTTGCTGAAGGATGGCAGTCAATTTGGCTTGCATCTTAGCTATGCAGTACAGCCATCACCAGATGGTTTGGCTCAGGCCTTTATTATAGGTGCTGATTTTATTGGGGATGATACAGTGGCTATGGTGCTGGGAGATAATATTTTTGCTGGTCATGGCCTTAACGGTCGGCTGAAAAGGGCAGTGGATTTGGCAGAGGCAGGTCAGGGAGCTACTATTTTCGGCTACTATGTGGACGATCCAGAGCGCTTTGGTATTGTGGAATTTGACCAGCAGGGACATGCCATTAGCATTGAGGAAAAGCCGGCTCAGCCAAAGAGCAACTACTGTGTTACTGGCTTGTATTTCTACGATAATCAGGTGGTGGAGCTGGCCAAGACCTTGAAGCCGTCTGCTCGTGGGGAGCTGGAGATAACGGATTTGAACAGGCTGTATCTGGAAGCTGGGCGGTTGAATGTGGAACTGCTGGGGCAGGGATTTACTTGGCTGGATACAGGAACCCACGAAAGTCTGGCAGAGGCTACCAATTTTGTTAAGACGGTGGAAACCCATCAGCATCGTAAGATTGCCTGTCTGGAGGAAATTGCCTATCTTAATGGTTGGATTACCAAAGAGCAGGTGATGTCCACCTATGAGGTGTTGAAGAAAAATCAGTATGGACGGTATTTGCTGGATGTACTGGAGGGCAAATTTATTGATATTTTGCCATAAGGCTGGCCATTTAAGGCAATTATGGTTTTAGGAGATATTTTATGACTATTATAGTAACTGGCGGTGCTGGATTTATTGGCAGCAATTTTGTATTTCATATGCTGCAGGCTCATCCAGATTATCGCATAGTGTGTCTGGACAAGCTGACTTATGCAGGAAATCTTTCTACTTTGGAGCCAGTGCTGCAACAGGATAATTTCCGCTTTGTCAAGGCAGATATTTGTGACAGACAGGCAGTGGATAAGCTGTTTCAGGAGGAAAAGCCTGATATAGTAGTAAATTTTGCGGCAGAATCCCATGTGGACAGATCCATTGAGAATCCGGGAATTTTTTTGGAAACCAATATTATGGGCACCGCAGTATTGATGGATGCCTGTCGCAAATACGGTATCCAGCGTTATCATCAGGTTTCTACCGATGAGGTTTATGGAGATTTGCCTTTGGATAGGCCGGATTTGTTCTTTACAGAGGAAACACCTCTCCATACCAGCAGTCCATATTCCAGCTCCAAGGCTAGTGCTGATTTGCTGGTTATGGCCTACTATCGTACCTACGGTCTGCCTGTGACCATTAGTCGCTGCAGCAATAATTATGGGCCTTATCACTTCCCAGAGAAGCTGATTCCCCTTATGATTGCCAATGCCCTGGCAGATAAGCCTTTGCCAGTGTACGGCAACGGCGAAAATGTGCGGGATTGGCTATATGTAGAGGACCATTGCCGGGCTATTGATTTGATTATTCACGCTGGCAAGGTGGGAGAGGTCTACAATGTAGGCGGTCACAATGAAAAGCGCAATATAGATATTGTGCGGATTATTTGTCAGGAACTGGGCAAGCCGGAGAGCTTGATTGTTCATGTAGAGGACAGAAAGGGCCATGATCGTCGTTATGCTATAGATCCAGCCAAGATTCATAGGGAACTGGGCTGGCTGCCAGAAACTAAATTTGAGGATGGTATCAAAAAGACGATTAAGTGGTATCTGGAGCACAAAAAATGGTGGCAGGACATTATCAATGGCGAATATCAGGAATACTATGCCAAGATGTATGGCAGCAAAGGCGAGGTAAAATAAATTGGGAAAGATAAAGGTAACAAAGGCTCCCATTGAGGGACTTTATGTTATAGAGCCTACTGTTTTTGGCGATAACAGAGGGTATTTTGTGGAAACCTATAATCAACAGGATATGCATGAGGCAGGTCTGGACATGGTTTTTGTGCAGGACAATCAAAGCATGAGTACCAAGGGGGTACTGCGAGGTTTGCATTTTCAAAAGAAGCATCCTCAGGGAAAGCTGGTGCGGGTAATCCAGGGCAAGGTCTTTGATGTGGCTGTGGATTTGCGTCCCGGCTCTAACACCTATGGCCAGTGGTACGGCGTGGAGCTTTCTGCCGAAAACATGAAGCAGTTTTATATTTCTGAGGGCTTTGCCCACGGTTTTTTGGTGCTTAGCGAGAAGGCAGAATTTTGCTACAAGGTAACGGATTTTTATCATCCTGGTGATGAAGGCGGTTTGGCTTGGAATGATCCGGAGATTGGTATAGATTGGCCTATGTTGACAGGTACATACAAGGGCACAGCAGATGCTGAGGGCTATCTGGTGGATGGTGTGGCCTTGAACCTTTCTGACAAGGATAAAAAATTGGGCACCTTGAAGGAGCTGACAAGATGAAGGTTTTTGTAACAGGAGCCAATGGTCAGCTAGGCCATGATGTAGTTAACGAGCTGGTGGCTAGAGGCCATGAAGCCATTGCCTCTGGCACCGGGGAAAAATACACCGGGGTACAGGATGGTACGGCTGTCTGTAGTGCACCCTATTGTTCAATGGATATTTGTCAGCGGGAGAATGTACGACAGGTATTGCTGTCTGTAAAACCAGATGCAGTTATTCATTGTGCCGCCTGGACCAATGTGGATGGTGCAGAGGAGCCGGAGAACAAGCCAAAGGCCTTGGCTATTAATGGTGAGGGCACATCCAATATTGTAGATGCTTGCAATTATTTGGATTGCAAGATGATGTATATTTCCACAGATTATGTCTTTAATGGTCAGGGCACAGAGCCTTGGCAGGCAGATTGTCAGGATTATGATCCCATGAATGTTTATGGCTTTGGCAAGCTAATGGGAGAGCTGGTAGTAAAGGAATGCCTCAAAAAATTCTTTGTGGTAAGGATTTCCTGGGTATTCGGCCGTAATGGAGGCAATTTTGTAGATACCATGCTGCGGGTAGGCAGTAATCATTCTCAGCTCAAGGTGGTTAATGACCAGATTGGCAGACCAACCTATACCTTGGATTTGTCCCGTCTGCTGGTGGATATGATAGAATCTGAAAAATATGGATTTTACAATGCCACCAATGAGGGTAATAATATTAGCTGGTATGATTTTGCCAAGGAAATATTCCGTCAGGGGGATATGCTTGTGGAGGTGCTGCCAGTTACCACCGAGGAATATGGCATCAGCAAGGCACAACGACCGTTTAATAGTCGGTTGGACACCAGCAAATTGGCAGAGCAGGGCTTTCGGCCTTTGCCTGATTGGCAGGATGCCTTGAAGCGCTATCTGCTGGACAAAAATAGATAATAGAAAAAATATATATAACGAGGTGTCCGATGTCTCCTACCTCTATAGGTGGCGGGAAGCCGTGCTAATGACATGGTGGAGTTAATATCTCAACCCTCGTCGAAACCCCATTGAAAGAAAATGCAGAGGCATTTTCTTTGAATAATGTAGGGGTTATAGAAATGTATGAGCAATATTCGAAGTTGGTTTTACCATGAAAGGACGGTTTTTATTTTATGACAGGTAAATTATATGGTATTGGTGTAGGCCCTGGGGATCCAGAGCTTTTGACCGTCAAAGCAATAAACGCCATCAAGAAGCTGGATGTGATTATTGCCCCTAAGACGGAAAAGAAGGATGGTTCTGTGGCTTTGAATATTGCTAAGGAGCATATTCGTCCTGAGACAGAGATTATTTATCAGGTTTTTCCTATGACTGTTGGCTTTGCTGCTGATGATACTGCTTGGCAGAACAACAAAAAAGAGATATTGGCTCTGTTGGAGCAGGGAAAGAATGTGGGCTTTTTGACTATTGGGGACCCAATGTTTTACAGCACCTACATCTATGTTTTCCGTCTGCTGCAGCAGAAAAAGGTGGAGATTGAAACCATTCCTGGCATTCCAGCATTTTGCGCTATTGGCAGTGCTACCAATACCCCAATTGTGGAGGGAGATTGCATTCTCAGCATTATTCCTGCCAATATGCCAGAGGAAAGAGTCAAGGCAGCTCTTAAAACCTGTGATAATGCAGTGCTGATGAAGGTTTATAAGAACTCTGATGAGGTTATAGATATGCTGGCAGCAGAAGGCTTGGCAAAACAGGCTGTCTTGGCCAGCCGCTGCGGCCTGGACGATGAAGTGATTATTCGTGACATCAGTCAGGAAAAAGGCAGAAAGCTGAATTATCTTTCTACCATTTTGACTAGAAAAGATAAGTAATAGAAGGGAAATATCTAGCAATAGCTTTTCTCTAACATTAAAATATGGTAAATAAGGTCAATAAGTCTCTTCCTAGAGCACAATATATCATTATTGTGCTCTAGGGGGGGACTTTTGTCGTTTTGATTTACAAACTGTGGATAAAGGGGTTGCCAATATGGAAGAGTATTCTGTTCGTCCATTGGAAGAAAAGGATTTGCGGCTGGTATTGGACTGGCGAAATTCGGAAAGAGTGCATAGCAAAATGCTGACTGCTCACAAAATTACATGGGAGGAGCATTTGGCTTGGTTTCAAAGAAGCAAGGACAATCCGGTTAAGAGAAATTTGGTATTTTGTTATCAGGGCAGACCAATTGGTTATATAGGCTATACGGAATATGATGATGTAAATATGGTATGCTCGCCTGGGGCATATCTAGGAGAGACGGATGTACCTATAGATGCAGGAATTACCCTTTTTTACATAGCGGTAGAATATGCCTTTGCAGAATTGCATATGAAATCACTGGAGACAAGTGTATTTAAAAGCAATAAGCAGGCAATGCGTATTGATAAATTTCTTGGCTATAAGGAGGTTCCGGGGAAAGAAGAAGTATATATCAAAAATGGCAAGGAAGAAATTGCCTTGCGAATGTCCATGAGCAAAGCAGATTGGGATAAGCATAAGCAGGCAATTATTTTGTAATTTATGAGGAGGAAATTGGATATGACAGAGGAATTATTTTTGGAGAAAATGGCAGATATTTTGGATGCAGAGGATGATGTAACAATGGATGCCGTTTTGGCCGATATTGAGGAGTGGGATTCTCTTAGTGTAGTTAGTTATGTAGCTATGGCGAATACCTCCTGTGGCAAGAAGGTTAATGTAAAGGATGTGCGGGAGGCAGAAACTATTCAGGATTTGTACAATCTGCTGAAATGAGGTATGGACATGGTGAATTGTCTTGAAGGTATAAGCATCAAAGCTATTTCCTGCTGTGTGCCTCACAATCATTATTCATTGACAGAATATGCTCCAGATTTGTTTAATGAGAAGTCAGCTCGCCGTATGGCAAAGGGGACAGGTTTTTCTGCCCTGAGAATTGCAGATGAAAATACTACCACTGCGGATTTGTGTCTAAAGGCAGCTGAAAAAATTCTACAGGATGAAGCAAGAGAAGATATAGGAGCTTTGATTTTTGTTAGTCAGACTCCTGATTATGTGCTTCCAGCTACCAGTCATATTTTGCAAGAACGTCTTGGTTTGAAGAACGACATACTGTGTCTTGATATTAATGAGGGTTGTTCTGGTTATGTTACTGGTGTATACACAGCAGGATTACTAGCAAAGCAGTTGAATAAAGCTATTTGTCTACTAGGGGGGGACACAATCTCCAAGTTGACCTTGCCTGTGGATAGAGCTACTAGAAGCATTTTTGGTGATGCAGGTACTGCTACCATTATTGAACCAGGGGAGCAGAAGGTGTATTTTTCTTTTGCCAGCTATGGAGAGCGGGCAGATGCCATTATTGTAGAGAACAGCCGCCATCGTTCTGTGGCGGAGCCTAAAAATGATGGTTGCTTGTATCTTGATGGTATAGGGATTATGAATTTTACCCTAAATGAAGTACCAGGACTAATGCAGGGACTATGTGCTGCAGCTGATGTCAAAATGGAGGATATTTCTCTATTTGCTTGCCATCAGGCCAATAAAATGATTTTGCAATCCTTGGCAGAGAAGCTTTCTGTACCAGTAGAGAAGATTCCGTTTACAGCAGGAGATTGTGGCAATGAAAGCTCTGCATCCATTCCTATGGTTTTGACAGCCTCTCAGAATGAGGATTTGTCCAAGGTTTTATGCTGTGGCTTTGGTGTTGGTTTGTCGGCTGGAGCATTTATTTATGATTTCGGTAATACAAAATTTTATGGAGTTAGTGAACTATGAGTCGAGTGGTGTTCGATTTTACAGGTGAAAATTTTGTGGTAACAGGTGCTTCTTCAGGTATGGGGAGGCAGGTTGCTGTGGAATTGGCCACAGCTGGGGCGAATGTGCTGGCAATAGCTAGGAATGAAGCAAGATTGCAGGAGCTGCAGGCGCAATATCCAGCCAATATTTCTGTTGCAGCTCTGGATGTATGCGATAGCGAAAAAATGGAAAATGCTATCAAGGATTTTGTGGGAGAACATGGTAAATTGCATGGTGGTGTTCACGCGGCTGGTATAAATAATTTTACTCCCTTAAAAACCTATGATAAGAGTCTGGCTAATAAAATTATGGATACGAGCTTTTGGGCTGGAGTTGAGTTGACAAGGATTGTTACAAAAGCAAAATATGCCAATAAAGGAATGTCAACAGTATTATTTTCATCAGTATGTGCACAATCCGATGAAAAAGGAATGTTTGCCTATGCTTCGGCAAAGGCAGCAGTAAATGCTTGTGTAAAATCTATAGCTAAAGAGATTAATGCTAAAGGACATAGGATAAATAGCATTATGCCAGGGTGGGTAGAAAATTCAACTATGACTACCTCTGTTGACGGCATGATAGACCAGAATTTTTTAAAAAAAAACCATCTCCTAGGTTTAGCAAATCCGGATGATGTAACAGGCATGGTGCTATTTTTACTTAGTGATAGAGGCTGTTGGATAACAGGCAGTAATATAGCTGTTGATGGTGGGTATATGGCTTAGAAAAAAGTAAGACGATTTTAGGAGTGATTTTGTGAAGGCTTATATAAAAAAGATTGCATACTATTTGCCAGAGTTGGTGGAGGAAAATCCTCCTAATCGTCTGCGTAAAAAAACAGGTATTTTTCGCCGTCACATCTGTGGCACAAATGAAATTGCTTCGGATTTGGCCATTAAGGCAGTAGAAAAGATTTTTACCAATGGTATAGACAAAAGCAAGGTGGAAATGCTTTTGCTTTGTACTCAGTCACCTGATTATTTTTTGCCTACCACAGCCTGCATTTTGCAACACAAGCTGGGTTTGAAAAAATCCTGTGGTGCCATGGATTACAATCTGGGGTGTTCTGGCTATATTTATGGTTTGAGCCTAGCCAAGGGAATGATAGAATCTGGTCAGGTAAATAATGTCCTTCTGGTTACTACAGAAACCTATAGTAAATACATTAATGAAAAAGATCATAGTGTTAAGCCATTGTTCGGTGATGGGGCCACGGCAACCTTTGTTGAGGCTGTTGATACTGATATACCAGGTTTGGATGGCTTTGTATTTGGTACAGATGGCAGTGGCTTTGAAAATCTGATTGTCCCAGCAGGTGGCATGGTTCATCCATATGGTACAGTGAATGTAGAGGAAGAAGCTGATGAGTATGGCAATGTACGAACAGCTTCTAATATACATATGAAAGGCAGTGCTATTAGTGATTTTGCTTTGGAGGTAGTTCCTGATACTGTAGAGAAAATATTACACAAAACCCATAAGACAAAGGATGATATAGGTTATTTTGTCTTTCATCAGGCAAACAAATTTATGCTGGAATATCTACAGCAGAAGTGTGATTTGCTGGGTTATCCTTATTGGAACGATGTAGAGGAATATGGCAATACAGTATCAAGCTCCATCCCAATAGCCTTGGTAGATATGATGGCTAAGGAAAGACCACAAAATCCTCTTGTTATGTCAATAGGCTTCGGGGTAGGTTTATCCTGGGGCGGATGCTTAATAAACACAAAATATTGTAAATAGACTATGTATTGAAAAACATATTCGAAAAGAGATAGAATTTGCAGAGGGGAAGGCTGCTGTTTTGCGTTGATAGAAAAAGTGTGATAGTATAAGGAAAAGAGGTGTGGGATATTGTAGAAAAGGGGCGGTAATATGGGAATATATCTCAATCCAGGCAGTGATATGTTTCAGCAGTCACTTAATAGTATGATTTTTGTAGACAAGAGTGATATTATTGCGGAATTGAACAAAATCATCAATACAAATGAAAAATATATATGTATTAGCCGTCCAAGAAGATTTGGCAAATCTATGACTATGAACATGGTGTCGGCATATTATGACAGGACAGTGGAAAGTAGTCTATTTGCAAAAACGAAAATTTCAAAAACAGACAATTATGCCAAACATAGAGGAGCATATGATGTGTTATTCATCAATATGCAAAATTTTTTATCAAAAACAAAAACTATGGAGGATTTACTTCGACTATTAGAAAGTAGAGTAGGCAGGGAGCTTGTTTATGCGTATCCAGATATAGATTTTTTTGATAAGAATAGTTTGGCTTATCTACTAGAGGATATCTACAGTGTTACCAAACGCAAATTTGTCATTTTGATTGATGAATGGGACTGCATTTTTCGGGAGGAAAAAAATCATCTGCAAGAACAAAAAATCTATCTGTATTTTTTGAGGGATTGGCTCAAGGACAATCCTTGTATTGCCTTGACCTATATGACAGGCATACTGCCTATCAAAAAATATGGCACCCACTCTGCCTTGAATATGTTTCGAGAGATTTCCATGATGAATCCTGTGGAATACGCTGGATTTACTGGCTTTACGGAAAGTGAAGTAAAAGAACTGTGCCAAAAATACCAGATGGATTTCGAGGAAACAAAAAAATGGTATGATGGATATACTTTCCCTATGTGCAGGTCTATCTATAATCCTCGGTCTATTGTTTCCGCTATGCAGTCCAGATTCTTTGACAGCTATTGGAATCAGACAGAAACCTTTGATGCATTGCGTATCTATATTGATATGAATTTCGACGGCCTGAGGGATGCTGTTATTACCCTAATGGCAGGGAACAGATTGCATATTGATGTGCGCAGTTTTACTAATGATATGGTGACTTTCAATACATATGAAGATATTTTCTCTCTTTTGGTGCACTTAGGTTACCTGGCCTATGATGTAGAAAAACAAGAGGTATTTATCCCCAACAAGGAAGTAATGCAGGAGTTTGTTACAGCAACCAGCGTTTCACGATGGCATGAGATTGTCAATTCTGTAAAAAAATCCAGACAGCTCCTTCAGGCAACATTTGATAGGGATGAGGAGGCCGTAGCAGCTGGTGTTGAAGCAGCCCATTTTGAAACCAGTCATTTGCAGTACAATGATGAAAATGCCCTTTCCTATGTTGTATCATTGGCATATTATGCGGCAAGAGAATATTATACCATGGTTAGAGAAATGCCCACAGGTAAAGGATTTGCTGACATGGTCTTTTTGCCTCGAAAAAAATATGCTGATAAACCAGCTATGATTGTTGAGCTGAAATGGGACAAGGGAGCAAATACTGCTATTAAGCAGATTAAGGCAAAACAGTATGTTGAGGCATTGCAGGACTATCATGGTCAGATACTGCTGGTGGGCATCAGTTATGACAAGAAAAGCCGCAAGCACGAATGTCGGATTGAGAAAATTGACTAAATACGAAGTGAAAGTTAGTTTTACAAATTACGGAGTCATAATTCTGTCAAACAGAGTTGTGGCTCTCTTTTTTTTATATAGAATTTCTGATATAATATTTCGGTTAGAACGAAATAGTTTCCCTAGGCTTTTTTGATCTAGGGTGTGTGGATAACGGAGGGTTTTATTGTGGTTGAGCTTTTGGCACCGGCTGGCAGTCGGGAAGCGTTGGCAGCAGCAGTAGAGAGCGGTGCCAATGCGGTATATCTGGCGGGAAATATGTTTGGCGCTCGTGCCTATGCGGATAATTTTGATGAAGAAGGGCTAAAGGAAGCCATACATTTTGCCCATATGCGAAATGTTCATGTTCATGTAACTGTAAATACCATTGTTGATGATAATGAATTGCCAGGATTGAAGCAGTATTTGCGGTTTCTCTATGAAGCAGGAGCAGATGCTGTACTGGTGCAGGATTTGGGAGCAGCCCGCATAGTTAGAGAAGTTGTGCCAGAGCTTCCTATGCATGCCAGTACCCAGATGACAGTACACAATCTGGACGGAGTACGGGCATTGGAGGCTCTGGGCTTTAGCCGGGTGGTGCTGTCTAGAGAGCTGTCCTTGGAGGCTATTCGTCATATCTGTAGTGAAGCCAAGGCAGAGATAGAGGTTTTTGTTCATGGTGCTCTCTGTGTATGTTACTCTGGGCAGTGCCTGATGAGCAGTATGATTGGGGGACGCAGTGGCAATCGTGGTCGTTGCGCCCAGCCTTGCCGCCTGCCATATACTTTGGTGGATGAAAATGATAATGATTTGTTAGCTGGCAGCGCTGGTCAGTATCTTTTAAGTCCCAGGGATTTAAAAACCATTGATTTGTTGCCAGAGCTTCTAAAGGCAGGAGTAAGCTCTCTTAAAATCGAGGGGCGTATGAAACGGCCAGAATATGTGGCTACAGCAGTAGGCTGTTATCGGCGGGCTGTGGATAGCTGGCTTCAGGGAGATTTTCAGGTACGTCCCCAGGACAGTCAGGCTCTGGCTCAGATTTTTAATCGGGATTTTACTACAGCCTATTTGGAGGAAAAGCAGGGCCGAAATATGATGAGCGACAAACGGCCAAATAATAGAGGCCTGATGCTAGGTCGAGTTCTAAGCTATGATACCGGCAATGGCATGGTGTCTATGAAGCTGAATACAGATTTGCAGGCCGGCGATCAGGTAGACTTCTGGGTGAAGGTGGGGGGACGAGTTACTACTACCATTCAAAAGCTGTATCTGGTTAAGGAAGCTAAGAATAGCAAAAATGCCAAAAACACCAAGGGGAAGAAGCAGAAAGCAGGTAAGGCTGCATCCCATAAGGATAAATTATCGGATGGTCTGAATATGCAAAATCTGGTGCCTGTTCAGCAGGGGGCTTCTGGCACTGTAGTGGCCTTTGCTGTTGCAGGCAGAGTGTTCCCAGGAGATAGAGCCTTTAAGGTTCTGGATAGTAAATTAATGGAGGAAGCCAAGGCTATGTACGCCTCTGGCGCTCCTGTCCGTAGATATAATATTAAGGCTCAGGTTACAGCATCTGTAGGGGAGCCATTGGTTATTCAGCTGGAGGATGAGGCAGGCCATGTAGCCGTGGCAGCTACTGAGTTTATTGGGGAACCAGCCCTGAACCGGCCTTTAAGCAGGGAAGTAGTGGAAAAACAGCTGGGCCGTTTGGGCAGCAGTATTTTCCATTTGCAGGAGCTGGCTGTAGATATTGCAGGTCAGGTTATGATTCCTGTTAGCGAGATTAACGAGGCGCGCCGCAAGGCTGTAGAGGAGCTGGAAAACCAGCGCTTGGCAGATTTTCAACAGCAGGCAGGAGAATTTTCTCGTCAGGCAGCTAAAAATATTCGTCAAGGCATTGCCAATATTCAGCAGGAACTGCTTCGCCGACAGGCCAAAACCCAGGCCAGAGATATTGTAAGGCCTGCCACCAAGGGGGGCTATATTACGGTAGTGGCAGATAATATTCCTCGTGTAAAGGCAGCTTTGGCAAACGGTGCCAGAAGAATTGTCTTTGGCGGGGAAAGCTATAGCCATGAAAATATTACTCTGGATATGTGTCGTCAGGCAGCAGAGCTGGCTCATGAATATGGGGCGGCCATTGTACTGAACACACCTAGAATCATTAGAGATAGTGAGCTGGCAAGATTCCACAGCTGGCTGAAAATTGTGGATACTTATCCAATAGATGCTATTAGCGTGCATAATATTGGCACGCTCCATGCAGTGCGTCAGCTAACCAGTCTGCCTATAGAGGCTGATTATTCCCTGATTAGCTACAATGTAGAGGCATTGCGGCATTTGCAGGAGCTGGGGGCAGATAGAGTGGTGCTGTCACCAGAGCTGAATATGTCTCAGCTGGAGAAGCTAGGACAGGAAAGCCCTCTGCCTTTGGAATGCCTGGTAGATGCTCATTTGGAGCTGATGGTATCTGAATACTGCTGTACAGGCAGTTTCCTAGGAGGTTTGGATACAGGACATTGCTCAGCACCATGTGTGGCTATGAAAAAGAAATTTTATCTCAAGGATAGAAAAAATATACGCTTCCCATTGGTGATGGATCAATATTGCCATATGCATCTTCTCAATGCCAACAGGCTGAGTATGCTGCCTCATGCTATGAAATTCCGGTCTATGGGTATAGCTGGTTTGCGTATTGATGGCAGATATTTGACTCCGGATAAATTAGGCCAGCTAGTAAAGAACTATGGCATTTACATGGCTCGCCGTAAGGAAATCAGCGAGGCAGAAAGACCAGAGGTAGAGAAGCTGGAGGGCAGGAACATTACCAGAGGTCACTACTTTAGGGGCGTTTTGTAATATAGATAAAGGAGAAAAAATTGAAACAGGAATCCTTCAAGGTTTTAGAATATAAGAGAATATTATCCAGACTGGCAGAAAAGGCAGGCACCAAATTAGGCAAGGAGCTGGCTTTGGGACTGCTGCCTGTCAGCGATAGTGAGGATGTTAAGGAAAGATTGCGCCAGACTGCTGAGGCGGTCTATGTATCTTCCACAGCTCATCCTCCTTTGGGTGGCATTAAGGATATTCGGGAGAGTATCAAAAAAATTGGTTTAGGGGCTGTTCTGGACCCGGCAGAGCTGTTGGATATTCTGACTACAATGTATGCCATGCGGGAAATTAAGCGGTTTTTCAAGGAGCTGGAAATGGAAGCTCCTATTCTGAAAAGCTGGGCTCGCAATCTGGAGATTCTGGGCCAGTTGGAGCGGAATCTGGAGCATATTGTAGACGAGCATGGCAATCTTCGAGATGATGCCAGCGTAGAGCTGCGGCGGATTCGTCGGGAAATCAAGGTTAGCCAGGTCAAAATCAAGGATCATCTGGCAGGGCTTTTGCACAACAATGAATATCAGAAATATTTTCAGGAAAATATCGTTACCATGCGTGGGGATAGATATGTACTGCCAGTAAAGCAGGAATATCGCCAGAGCATACCAGGTATTGTCCACGACCAGTCTGCCACCGGCTCCACCTTGTTTATTGAGCCAATGGCTGTGGTAAATCTTAACAATGATATTAAACAGCTTACGGCTGCGGAGCGCCATGAGGTGGAGCGGATTCTGCGGGAGGCCTCTCAGCAGATTCGCAAAAACGATGTACAACTTATGGACAATTGCGAAATCATGGCTCAGATTGATTTTGCCTTTGCCAAGGCAGCCTTGGCTTATGAAATGAAGGCCACAGAGCCTATTATTAGTGAGGACAGAGTAACCAAGCTGTTGTCAGCTCGCCATCCACTTTTGCCAGCAGACAAGGTAGTACCTATTGATATTACTCTGGGTGAAAAATTTACCATGCTGTTGGTAACAGGCCCTAATACTGGCGGTAAAACCGTTACCATGAAAACCTTGGGGCTTTTGGTGCTGATGTGTCAGGCAGGATTGTTCCTGCCAGCAGAGTCTGGCTCCCAGATGGCTGTTTATAATAATATTTACGCAGATATTGGCGATGAACAGAGCATTGAGCAAAGCCTTAGTACCTTTTCCGCTCATATGACTCATTTGGTGTCTATTTTGGAGCAGGTGGAATCTGATGATTTGCTGCTCCTAGATGAGCTGGGGGCTGGTACAGATCCAGAGGAGGGCGCGGCCTTGGCCATGTCTATTTTGGAACGGTTATTGACCATTAAGGCTTCTGTAGTGGCTACCACCCATTATTCCGAGCTAAAGACCTTTGCCTTTGGCCGGGAGGGGATTGAAAATGCCTGTGTGGAATTTGATGTGGCTACCCTGCGGCCTACCTATCGTCTGCTGATTGGTATTCCAGGAGCCAGCAACGCCTTTGCCATTAGCCGTAGACTGGGCCTAAGCGAATCCCTGATTATTCGGGCTAAGCAGTTGATTCAGGCTGACCATGCCCAGTTTGAGCAGGTTATTAATCAGCTGGAAAAGGAAAAAATGCTTTATGAGCAGATGAATGCGGATATTGAAACCAGATTGCGCCGGGCGGAGCAGATGGAGGCCAGAGCCGAGGCTATGAGGGTGGAGCTGAATCAGAAAAAGGCTGATATTATCCGCAAGGCCAAGGATGAGGGAGCTGTGTTGGTACGCCGTATGCGTCGGGAATCTGAGGCTGTTATCAAAGAACTGAAGGAGCAGTTTAATGATCAGGGCATCCAGAAGCGGCAGGCTGCCATTCAGGAGGCTAGAGCCAGAATTGATGAGGCAGCAGGCAAGGTCCGTCAGGGGATTGTTTCCGTCAAGGCCTATCGCAAGTCTGTGGATTTGAAGGAACTGGAGGCTGGAGATATTGTTTATGTCACCAAGCTGGATCAAAAGGGAACAGTGCTTTCTGTGAAGGGCAAGGAACTGGAGGTTCAGCTGGGCAGTATGAAGATAAATGTCAAGGCCAAGGAATGCAAATTTGTGGATAAGGCTCCTAAGGAGAAAAAGACTTCTGCTGGCAATGGTAAAAAATCTGGCAGCAGGGGTAACAGCTTCATGGGCAAAACCCAGCAGGCCCATCGGGATATTGATATTCGCGGTATGATGGTGGATGAAGCCGAGGTAGCCTTGGATAGATTTATTGACGATTCTGTTATGGCAGGCCTGAGTCAGGTGTTGATTATTCATGGCAAGGGTACCGGGGCCCTGCGAAAGGGTGTACACAGTTATTTGAAGCGCCATCGCAATGTGGCCAATTTTAATTTCGCTGATATGAGCGAAGGAGGAACCGGGGCAACCTTGGTGGAACTGCAATAATTGTCTACCCAAGAAGGTATTTTTGTGGTAAAATGTATTCTGTATTTGTGTGATTAAATGTTTATCACTCTTACTAAGGAGGCATTCCATGGAAAAGCGTACAGGAGCGGCTAAAAGAACAAGACAGGCTCATAAACCGCCCCAGAAAAATAGCGGTACTAGAATATTGACTGTCTTTGCTGTAATTTTGGCGGTGATGATAGCAGGTGTTGGTTGCGGATTCCTGACAGCAACCCTGAATACCAAGCAGGATTTGGAGGATGTAAGGCCGGCGGCTTCCTCACATATTTATGATATTAATGGCAACGAGCTGGCCAATGTTCATGCTGAACAGAATCGAGTGCCAGTAAAAATCGACAAGATTCCAGAGCATTTGAAGGATGCTTTTATTGCCGTGGAGGATGTGCGGTTCTATGAGCATGCTGGTGTAGACCCCAAGGGTATTATGCGTGCTGTTATAGCCAATATTACCAACAAGGGTGTATCTGAGGGTGGCTCTACCATTACTCAACAGCTGGCTAAGAATGCTTACTTGACTCAGGATAGAACTCTGAAACGTAAGGTTCAGGAGGTTTTTCTGGCTTTGCAGCTGGAACGGAAATATACCAAGGATGAGATACTGGAGCTGTATCTGAATCAGATTTATTTTGGTCAGGGTGCCTATGGTGTTCAGGCTGCAGCCAAAACCTATTTTGGCAAAAATGTTGAGGATTTGGATTTGAATGAATGTGCCATGCTGGCCGGTATTCCCAAGAGTCCAAATTATTTCTCACCTTTGAACAATTTGAAGGCGGCTCAGGAGCGCAAGGGCGTAGTTTTGGACCAGATGTCTAAATATGGTTATATTAGCAGTTCCACAGCTGCCAAGACCAAGGCCGAGAATCTGAATCTAGTTAAATCTCAGCCACAGTCTGACAATCATTTTGCTTCATATTTCATTGACTATGTAACTCAGCAGATGATTGAAAAATATGGCGCCGATGCCGTATATCAGGAAGGTCTGAAGATTTATACTACCTTGGATAAGGATATGCAGCAGGCAGCAGAAGCTGCTATGCAGAATCTGCCTAATTACTCCACTGATGGCAGCGGCAACAAGCAGCCACAGGGCGCACTGGTAGCTATTGAACCATCCACAGGCTATATCAAGGCTATGGTAGGTGGTCGTGGCACAGATCAGTTTAATCGTGCTACTATGGCTGAAAGACAGCCAGGCTCAGCTTTCAAGCCATTTGTCTTTGCAGCAGCCTTGGAGAATGGTTTGACACCATCCTCTACTGTTGAGGATAAGCCGATTAATATTGGGGGCTGGCAGCCTCAGAACTATAGCCGTAATTTTAGCGGTACTGTTACCATGCGTTATGTGGCAGAACACTCCTTGAATGTACCTACGGTACGGATTGCTCAGGAGGTAGGCATGGATAAAATTATTTATCTGGCTGAGAAGATGGGTATTTCCACCTTTGTTAAGGAGGGCGCTGCCAATGATATGAACTATGCAGTGACTATTGGTGGTATGACCAAGGGTGTAACTCCTCTGGAAATGACCAGCGCTTATGGCACCTTTGCCAATGACGGTGTTCATGTGGCACCGGTGGCTATTGTCAAGGTAGTGAATCAGAAGGGGGAGGTTCTAGAGGAAGCTCATCCAAAATCTGAGCAGGCAATCAAAAAGACCTCTGCCAATGAGCTGACCAGTATGTTGATGGGAGTTATTGCCAGAGGTACTGGTACTGGTGCCAATATTGGCAGACCAGCAGCAGGCAAGACCGGTACTACAGATAATTATCAGGATGCCTGGTTTGTAGGCTATGTACCTGATTTGGTAGCCGGTGTCTGGGTAGGCTGTGATGATAATTCCCGCATGGGAAATATGACTGGCGGTACTACCCCGGCAGCCATTTGGAAAGCCTTTATGTCCAAGGCGGTTCAGTCCATGCCAAATAAGAACTTTAGCGGTGCATATCTGACACCATCCTCTGATAAGCCAGTGGCTTCCGATAAGGAAAAGGATAAGGATGCCAAGGACAAGGACGGTAAGGATACTAAAAAGGATGCCAAGAATCAGCAGCAGACAAATGGCAATAATGCTGGCGGCCAGTCTGCGCCACAGGCACCAGATGCAGCTCCGGCACCAGTAGCACCAGCACCGGTTCCAGGAGCTGGCGGTAAAAAAGCTAATTAATTGCTAAGTTGGGGCCGATAGGGAATAAAAACTATTGGCCCATACAAGGAGAGATAGATAAAGTGAGTACAAGTATTTTTGATGTATTGAAGGAAAGAGGCTATATTGCCCAATGCACCAACGAGGACGAAGTGCGGAAAATGCTGGCTAACGAGAAGGTAACCTTCTATATAGGCTTTGATCCAACAGCAGACAGCCTTCATGTAGGTCATTTTCTTGGCTTGATGGTTATGGCCCATATGCAGAGAGCAGGTCATCGTCCTATTTGTCTGGTAGGCGGCGGTACTGGTACTGTAGGTGATCCATCTGGTCGTACCGATATGCGCAAGATGCTTACAGATGAGGATATTGAGTACAATTGCAACCGCTTCAAGGAGCAGATGGCTAGATTTATTGATTTTAGCGACGACAAGGCTCTGATTGTTAACAACGGAGATTGGCTCCGCAAGCTGAACTACATTGAGCTGCTGCGGGATGTAGGACCTCATTTTACTGTTAATCGTATGCTGACAGCTGAGTGCTACAAGAATCGTATGGAAAAGGGCTTGACCTTCCTGGAGTTCAACTACATGATTATGCAGTCCTATGACTTCCTGGAGCTTCATCGTCGTTACAATCTGAAGCTGGAAATGGGTGGCGATGACCAGTGGTCCAATATTATTGGCGGTGTAGAGCTTACCCGTCGCAAGACAGGAGATGCGGTCTACGGTCTCACATTTACTCTGCTGACCAAAAGCGATGGCAAGAAGATGGGCAAAACTGCTGGTGGTGCTCTCTGGCTGGATAAGGAAAAGACTCCTGTCTATGATTTCTATCAGTACTGGCGCAATGTGGACGATGCTGATGTGGAGAAGTGCTTGGCACTTTTGACCTTCCTGCCTATGGAAGAGGTTCATCGCCTGGGCAGCCTGCAGGATGCCGCTATTAATGAGGCCAAGAAGGTATTGGCCTATGAGGTAACCAAGCTGGTACATGGTCAGGAGGAGGCAGACAAGGCTCAGGCTGCTGCAGAGGCTGTATTTGGCGGTTCCGGCTCCAATGAGAATATGCCTACCATTCAGCTGACTGCTGAGAATGAGGGCCAGAAGCTTTTGGATATTCTGGTGGGTGCTCAGGTATTTGAGTCCAAGGGCGAAGGCCGCCGCTTGATTAAGCAGAATGGTCTTTCTCTCAATGATGCCAAGTTGGCAGATCCAGATTACGTATTGACAGATGGGGATTTCACCGATGGTGAGGCTATTGTGAGAAAGGGCAAGAAGAAGTTCTACCGTCTGGTAAAATAATGCTATATGGCTGTAAGGCATATTTTCAGTTCATGCTCTTTGGGGCATAGGCTGTCAATATGATGATTAACAGCTTTTTATCTGTCCTATGGACAGGCTATACAATAAACAAAGGAGTAATATACATGTCAGGACATTCTAAGTGGGCAAATATTAAGAGAAAAAAAGGCGCAAATGACGCAATTCGTGGCAAGATTACCACCAAAATCGGTCGTGAGATTACTATTGCTGTTCGTATGGGCGGTGCAGATCCTACCGGTAATATGCGTTTGAAGCTGGCTCTCAGCAAGGCCAAGTCTAACAATATTCCAAAGGACAATATCAATCGTGCTATCCAGAAGGGCCTGGGGGCATCTGATGGCAGCAATTATGAGGAGCTGACCTATGAGGGTTATGGTCCTGGCGGCACAGCTGTTATGCTGGATATTCTTACTGATAACCGCAATCGTACTGCAGCAGATATTCGTCACATCTTTTCCAAGCATGGCGGTAATCTGGGTGAGACTGGCTGTGTAGGCTGGATGTTCAAGAAGAGAGCCGTTTTCGTTGTAGAGAAGGAAACCTTTGATGATGAGGATGCCTTGATGGAGCTGGTACTGGAAGCTGGCGCTGAGGATCTGAAGAATGAGGATGATGTATTCGAAATTGTTGCAGAACCAGAGGCATTTGATGATATTGAAAAGGCTCTGGGCGAAAAGGGCATTGAGACCGTTTCCGCAGAGGTTACTATGGTTCCTGATAACACCGTTAAGGTTGAGGGTGATGCTGCTGTAAAGATGCAGAAGATGTTGGATGCTCTTGAAGAAAACGATGATGTTCAGGAAGTATACGGCAACTACGAAATGGACGAGGAAGAGTAAAATTTGATTTATGGGGGCTGCCACATTGATATAATGTGACGGCTCCTTTTTTGCGAGGTGAATTTAGATATGCTGGCATTGGGCATAGATCCTGGCACGGCAATTTGCGGTTATGGTTTTGTGGAGGCTAGAGGCAGCAGGCTGATAGCTCATGAATATGGCGCTATTACCACCAGCCCCAAGGCGCCTATGCAGGATAGGCTGATGAAGATATACGACGGTCTGGATGAGCTGATAAAGAAGTATCAGCCAGATGCTATGGGAGTGGAGCAGTTATTTTTTAACCGCAATGTGGATACGGCTATTCCTGTAGGCCAGGCCAGGGGGGTTATTCTGCTAGCGGCAGCCAAGAACAATCTCCGTCTTATAGAGAGAACTCCTTTGCAGGTTAAACAGTCTGTAACAGGCTATGGCAAGGCCACCAAGGAGCAGGTTATCTATATGGTAACCAAGATTCTGAATTTGCCCAAGCCACCTAAGCCTGATGATGTGGCAGATGCATTGGCAGTGGCCATTTGTACTTCCCATATGATGAACAGCTTTACATTTCGTAATAATTTATGAATGTATTCATGTATACATACGGTAAAATGTTAAAAAGTGTGTTTTTGAGGTAGACGAATGACTTTTTTTATATTATAATATAACTCGTTTGAAACGTATTCAGGCTAATAAACCTATTTTAGGGGGAGAGACATGGCTTTAATTGTTAAAAAGTTTGGCGGTAGTTCAGTAGGCTCTACTGAAAAGATTATGAATGTAGCCAAGAGAATTATTGAAGAAAAAAAGCCTGGTGACCAGATTGTTATGGTTGTATCTGCAATGGGTGATACCACAGATGACCTGATTGAGCTGGCCAAGGGCATAAATAGCAATCCTTATCAGTACTCCAGAGAGATGGATATGCTGCTGACCACTGGTGAGCAGGTTTCTATTTCCCTGCTGACAATGGCTTTCAAGAGCCTGGGCCAGAAGGCTATTTCTCTGACTGGTCCTATGGTAGGCATGCGTACCAATTCTGTTCATACCAAGGGCAAGATTGTAGATATTAAGCCATCCCGTGTTCGCAAGGAGCTGGAGAAGGGTAAGATCGTCGTTGTTGCAGGTTTCCAGGGCGCCGATGAAAAGGGCGATCCTGTAACTCTGGGCCGTGGCGGTTCCGATACCTCTGCTGTAGCATTGGCTGGTGCATTGAAGGCTGATGCCTGCGAAATCTATACAGATGTTGACGGTGTGTATTCTGCTGATCCTCGTCTGGTACCTGATGCTCGCAAGATGAAGGAGATTACCTACGATGAAATGCTGGAGATGGCTCGTCTGGGAGCTGGCGTTATGCAGCCTCGCTCTGTAGAGATGGGTATGTATTTCAACATTCCAATCCACGTTCGTTCAACCTTTACCAACAAACCAGGCACTATGATTAGGGAGGCATATACAATGGAAGAGAAGGATTTCTTAATTCGTGGCGTAGCCCATGATAGCAATGTAGCAAAGGTAGCAGTTCTGGGTGTTCCAAATGATCCAGGTGTAGCTCATGCTATTTTCTCCGCTTTGTCCGAGAAGAACATTGCTGTAGATATGATTGTTCAGAGTATCAGAAATATTGAGAAGAATGTAACTGATATGGTATTCACCATTACTCAGGATGATCTGGCTGAGGCTAAGAAGATTGTGGATGGCGTTGCTGAGAAGCTTCACGCTGTAGCTGTTCTCATTGAAGAGGATGTAGCCAAGGTTTCCATCGTTGGCGCAGGTATGCTGGGCAACCCTGGTATTGCTACCAGAATGTTTGGCGCTCTGGCTGATGCCAAGGTAAATATTGATGCTATCAGCACCTCTGAAATTAGTATTTCCTGCCTGATTAAGGGTTCTCAGCTGAAGGAAGCTGCCAATGCAATTCATAAGGAGTTCTTCCCAGAGAAGTAATTCTGCATTGAAATAGTTATACAAACAGCAGGTTTGCCAAGGCCTTGTGTTTTGGGTGCCTGCTGTTTGTAGGTTTTGATTTGTTATGAAATTTTGATATATCTAATATATAGGAGGCAATATATATGAGTTCTCAGGTTGCAACCAACCGTGTAGGTAAGAAGCTTGTTGATGTTATCTTTGGTGCCAGCGCTGCTTGCGGTGAGGCTATCAAGGAGCATGGTGCTGAGGCTGTTACCAATGCTACCATTGGTGCTATTATGGGCGAGGATGAGAAGCTGGCCTGCATTCCTACTATGGAGAAGGTTTTCCACAATCTGCCTATTGCTGATGCTATTGCTTATGCACCAATTGCTGGTTTGCCAGCTTATCTGAATACCGTTATTGACTTGACCTTTGCTGACAACAAGCCAGAGGGCTATCTGGCAGCCGTAGCTACTGCAGGTGGTACTGGTGCGATTCATCACGCTATTGTGAACTATTCTGAGATTGGTGATCAGGTATTGACCTCTGATTGGTTCTGGGGCACCTACAATGTACTGTGCCAGGAGCAGGGCCGCAGCCTGGCTACCTACAAGCTCTTTGACGAGAACCAGAACTATAATCTGGCTTCCTTGGCAGAGAAGATGGAGGAGCTTTTGGCCAAGCAGGATTCCCTGCTGTTGATTATCAACACTCCTGCTCACAATCCTACTGGCTACAGCCTGTCTGAGGCAGATTGGGATGGTGTACTGGAGCTGTGCAACAAATATGCAGCTCAGGGCAAGAAGGTTAATATTATGGTGGATATTGCCTATATTGACTATGCAGGTGAGAAGAACGAGAGCCGTCGCTTTATGAAGAAGTTCAGCAACCTGCCAGAGAATATCTTCACCATGTTTGCATTCTCTATGTCCAAGGGCTATACCATGTATGGTCAGCGTACAGGTGCTATTATCGGTTTGTCTGCCAACAAGGAGCTGGTTGACGAGTTCGTTAATGTAACCAAGTATTCCAGCCGTGCAACCTGGTCCAATATCAACCGTGGTGCTATGGCTGTACTTAGCAACATTCAGCAGGATCCAGAGCTGCTGGCTGCCTTTGAAAAGGAAAGAGATGATCTCTATGAGATTATTCGTGACCGCGCTGCTATCTTTATGAAAGAGGCCAAGGAATGTGGTCTGAATGCACTGCCATACAAGGCTGGTTTCTTCCTGTCTATTCCTGCCAAGGACTCCAAGGCTGTATGCGATGAGCTCCACAAGGATCTGATTTTCGCAGTACCATTGAAGGCTGGCGTCCGCATTGCAGTATGCTCCGTACCAAAGAAAAAGATGTACGGCATGGCTGCCAAGGTGCTGAAAGCATTAAAGGCTGTAGAAGGCTGATAAAAAACACATAAATGTAGAAAACACTACTATTCATTAAAATAATTTGTGAATAGTAGTGTTTTTTAGTTAATCTTCATAATGACCACGACATGAAAGAATTTCTAATTTGTCATTATTGATTCTGTATACAAATCTGTTAGTGTCATCAATACGACGACTCCAAAAACCACTTAAATTACCTTTTAATGGTTCCGGCTTGCCAATACCTTCAAAAGGATTACGTTCTGTATCCTTGATAAGATTGTTAATGCGCTTTAAGTTTTTTTTATCCTGCGTTTGCCAGTAGATGTAGTCAATCCATGCTTCATCAAACCATATTTTATGCATTAGTCTACCTCGATAAGCTCATGTTCTGTTCCTTTTCCGGAATTTAGAGCCTCTATTCCGCGGCGCAAATGTGTCATGTTGGAATCAGAATAAAATGGATCTGAGGCTACAAGGGGAAATGGTAAAGTTCTAGTGCGGACAATAGCCTTCAGCAGCATTGTATAAGCGGTAGAAAGGGTAAAGCCCATATCATTACATAATGCCTCTGCTTGTCGTTTGAGATCAGGGTTTACACGCATTGTAATAGTATCTGCTTTCATAATATCATCTCCTTTAAATAAATTATAGCATGTTGTAAATACAAAGACAATACAAAATGCAATATACATTTGGTGCATATAGAAATGAAACTGTCGAAATTGGTGATGTTAAAATGAGAGAATATTAATTTTGTGATAAAACAAGGAAAAAAGTGCTGAAAAATGTGATTTTTTGAGGAAAAAAGCCAAGAATTTTGTGATGAGTTGTTTTTTATTGCACAGGAAAGGGATTAATGATAAAATAATAACGGAATAAGTATAATTTATCCTTAAAGGGGGATATACATGTTTGATTTAAAACCGAAAAAAAAGAGCAATGAGTTCTTTGAGCTGTTTGAAACCAGTGCTGATTATTTTTATCAGGGTGCTTTGTTGCTGGATGAAGTTATGATGGATCACCGCAAGGCGGACATCAAGGTGAAGGAGATTAACGATCTGGAGCATCAGGCCGATAAGGTAAACGATACCATTATTGACAAGCTGAACCAGACCTTTATTACTCCTATTGACCGTGAGGATATCTATGCCATTGCCAACGGCATGGATGACGGTGTAGACCAGTTGCAGGGAATGCTGCAGCGCATTGTTATCTATCATACCAACGAGGCAGCTAGAGAAGGAGCTTTGCGTCTTACCAAGCTGTTGATTGAATCCACAGCCGAGATAAAACGTGCTACTACACTTTTGCATGCCATTACCAAAAATCAGGATGAGCTTCTGAAGATTACTTCTCGTATTGACAAGCTGGAGAGCGAGGGAGACCATGTATTCCGTGGCGAGCTGGCTTATCTCTTTGAGAATTTCAAGGACCCTATTGAGCTGATAAAATGGAAGGACCTTTTGGAGGGATTAGAGGATACTCTGGATCACTGTGAAAAAATGGCAGATTTACTAAAAGGTGTGGTAATGAAGTATGCTTGATATTCATCCTTTTATAATTATTGTAGTGTTGCTGGCCTTGATATTCGACTTTATCAACGGCTTCCACGATACAGCCAATGCTATTGCTACCTCGGTATCTACTAGAGCCATATCGCCTAGCAAGGCCATTATTATGGCGGCAGTGCTGAACTTTCTGGGAGCTATGATTAGTACCGGTGTAGCCAAGACCATTGGTGGAGATATTGTAGTAGGAACCATTGAGGAACCGGTTATTATTGCTTCTTTGATGGGTGCCATTATTTGGAATCTGTTTACATGGAAAATTGGCTTGCCTAGCTCCTCTTCCCATGCCCTTGTAGGCGGTATGATTGGCGGTGTGCTCATGTCCGATATGGGTATGGCAGGTTTGAATTTTGCTGGTATCGGCAAGATTGTTATCGCTCTGGTAACATCTCCTTTGATTGGTATGGTAATGGGCTATATTATTATGACCATACTGTTTAGAATATTTGCCAATTCCAGCCCATCCAAGCTGAATCATCGCTTTAAGAAAATGCAGATTGTAACGGCAGCTACTATGGCCTTTTCTCACGGCTCTAATGATGCCCAGAAATCTATGGGTATTATTACCTTGGCTCTGCTTTCCGGCGGTGTAATCTCTGAGTTTGAGGTACCAACCATTGTTAAGATTCTGGCAGCTACGGCTATGGCTTTAGGAACCTCTCTAGGTGGTTGGAGTATTATCAAGACTGTGGGCGGTAAGATTTTCAAGCTGGAGCCTGTAAATGGCTTTGCAGCGGATTTGAATTCTTCAATCACAATTTTTACAGCTACCATGTTGCATCTGCCTGTTAGTACTACCCATGTAGTATCAGGCTCTATTATGGGTGTTGGTGCAGCCAAGCGTATTCACGCTGTGCGTTGGGGCGTTGCTCAGCAAATGGTTATGGCTTGGGTATTTACCATACCATGTACCGCGATTATGGGTGCCCTTTCTTATTTGGCTGTAATGGCCCTTTTTGGGTAAATCAAATAAAATTTTCTAGGAGAGTGGGAGCTCTCCTTTTTTTTGCAGGTTTTTTCAGATTTGTGTCGTATTATAGAGATTAGGAAATAAAATAAAAATAGGGGTGAGAATATGTCATTTCAGAAAACATTAGAAGCAAGTCAGGAATGGGCTAGAATTTTGCATTGTTCATATGTAACGGATTTGAATGAAATTGTGGAAAACGGAAATATTGGGGAGTTGATTAGAGTTTCGGAGGCTCTTCACGAAAAGCGTATTGCCAATATTGCCGATGAGATTGTCAGAAAGATTGCTACTAGGCGGTTGGTGCTGATAGCCGGCCCTAGCTCCTCTGGCAAAACCAGTTTTGCTCAGCGGCTTCGGGTGCAGTTGAGAGTTATGGGCTTGGAACCTGTTTCAATTTCTATGGATGATTATTTCCATAATCGGGAGGATACCCCCAAGAAGCCAAATGGAGAATATGATTTTGAATGTTTAGGAGCCATAGATTTGCCTCTGTTCAATCATGATCTGCAAAAGCTGTTGTCAGGGGAGCTGGTGCGCATACCGAAGTTTAATTTCAAAAAGGGTATTCGGGATAGCAAGCCATCGGCGGTGATTCAGCTCAAGCCTAATCAGCCTATTATTATTGAGGGGATTCATGGCCTAAATGACAGGGTAAGCAGCAGTATTCCTAGAGAGGAAAAGTTTAAAGTTTACGTTAGCTCCTTGACACCTTTGTACATGAATGAGGAGGTTCGTATTTCCACTACTCAGGCTAGATTGTTCCGTCGTATTGTGCGGGACTATCGCACCAGAGGTACATCAGCAGCTGAAACCATTCGCAGATGGCCAACGGTTCTGGAGGGAGAGCAGAAAAATATCTATCCATTCCAGGATGAGGTGGATGCTACCTTTAATTCTGCCTTGCTTTACGAGCTGGCTGTGTTAAAAAAATATGCTATGTACATGCTATCTGAGATTCCACCAGAGGACGATGTTTATGGCAGGGCGGAGGAGCTGTTGGCATTCTGTCGGTATTTCAAGGCCATTATTGATGAAAAGGATATTCCGAATACCTCCATTTTGCGGGAATTTATTGGGGGTTCCTGTTTTGATGTAGGATAATCTAATCTGATTTTAATGAAACATTCAGAAATTTTTAAGACTGCCAGCATATACTATGTATGGTGAATAAAATATCCACAAGGATATAGGACATAGTAAAGGAGATGTTGGATATGAAAAATTTTTATAAAAAGATCTTTGTAGGTTTGGCTGCGGGTGCCATTATTGTAACAGGCTCTACCATGCTGCTGGATACTGCCAATGCAGCTTCTAGTAGCAATAGGCCACGACCAGTAGTTACTAAGGAGCAGCCTCCACGGTATGATATTAATACTATGGCACAGGAACTGGCTGACAATTGTAATGCAAGCAAAGATGAAATTCTCAGCTATTGCAATAATGGAGGTTATTTCCATGAGGCTTGTAATGCAGCTTATATTGCCAAGCTTAGTGGCAAGTCCTTTACAGATGTGGTTAATGCCAAAACCAATAGTAATAGCTGGCAGCAGGTAGCAGAGAAATTTGGTGTTACTCAGGAGGAGCTTTTGAATGAGCGCCGTTCCATGATGGCGGAACGTATAGCTGCCAACAGCAAGATTAATGCGGCTTCTGCCATGCAGCTGTTACAGGAGGGATATACCAGCAGGGATATTGGTATAGCAGCTGAACTGGCGGATGCTTCTGGCAAGGATATTCATGCTGTTATGGATATGAAGAAGATTAACAATAGATGGGCTGATGTAGCCAAGGAGCTGGGGGTAGATTTTTCTACAATTGTGCCTCAGAGACCAGGTGGTGACCGGGGAATGGGCTATGGCAGACATCATGGGCATAACAGACCACATCATGGTCAGGGGTGGAACAATCCAGATGAAGAGCTGGACCCAGGTTTTACCTATCCGCCTAATGATTGCCCAAGAAGAGGAGATTGCCCTAACAACTAATCCTTGTATTAACCAGATTTTAGCTGGGAGAGTGGGATAAAGATATAAGTGACTGTCCTTGTGGCGGTCACTTTTTTCTTGAATTTTTCACATTAGAGGCTTATAATTACCCTTTACAGGGATGGTTTATAACCCTGTAGTTCTAAGGAAAGGCAGGAATTAATTTGGCTGAAAAGGATATTAGCAGAAAAATAAAGGGCCTGATAATCTGGGGTATTCCCTCATTGATTATCTTGGCAGTTGTTGTGTCAAGTTTGGTGTGGTATACCATGTATGGTAAAGGAGATATGACTGTACGAGATGCTCAGGTGGCAAGTGATATGGTAGATGCCAAGGCCAGGGTAACAGGTACTGTGGATCAGATTTTGGTACAGGATGGAGATGCGGTTAAGGCTGGGGATGTGATTGCCACTGTGAAGATAAATGTAACAGATGAGCAGATTAAACAGCTGCAACAGACTGTAGAACTGTCCCAGCGAAATCTGGAGCAGGTGAAAAAAGGTGTTACTGTACAGACACCTAGAATGGTAAGCCAACCATCCAGTGGGGCTTCCAGTGCAGAGGTGGAACGAGCTAGAAGCCGTATGGAGCGCATGAATCAGCTTTATGAAATGGGTGCTATTAGTGCTGTCAAGCGAGATCAGGCTGCAGCTGAATATCAGTCTATAGCGGCTTCGGCAGCCAGTGCCCAGAGTCAGTCTGCCGTAACCTATGATACGACTGTGCAAGCAGCCAATCCGGAAACCATCAAAAGAGCAGAGCTGCAGGTAAAGCAGGCTCAGGCTGCTTTGGACAAGGCTAAGGGCGCTGGAGCTGCCACAGAGATTACGGCTCCTGTGGATGGTGTGGTTCATTTGGGAGATATTGCTCAGGGTACTGAGGTTCAGGCAGGGCAGGCTGTAGCCAGTATTGGTAGTTCTGATGAAATGTGGATAGAGGTCTATCCAACCCAGGAACAGCTGGACAAAATTCGTTTGGGACAGGCTGTTGATTATTATGTGGATAGGGAAAAATATCATGGCCTGGTTATTGATATTATTGAACCAGAAGCTGAGGATCAGGAACAGCAGGCCAATACTGAGGGACAGCAGGTAGAGGAAAATAAACCAATTGTGAAGATTTCCATATCTCAGGAGAATAAGGGGCTGTTTTCTGTAGGGCAGCCTGCAGAAGTTAGATTTTTGCAAAAAGGATGATAGGGTGTTAAAACTATGAGGGGTTAGGTACTGAATATTTGGTATACAAAAAACTTTGTAAAATACCTTGTCAAAGCAGATTTTATATGCTAATATAATTCATGTAAGCAAGTTAAATATTCTACGGCAATGAAGCCGCACAGAGATATATGGTCTGGGACCTTTTTTCTGTGCGGTTATTTTTATTGCCACAGTTAGTCAAGGATAATAATGAAAAGGTGGTTTTAAAATGGAAGATTTACTGTATGTCATCCCTGCGAATTCTGAGAAGAAGGATATTGTAGCCATGCTGGAGGCTCATCCAGAGATTAAATTTGTTTCTCTGGTTGGTATTGACCATGCAGGTAACGATACTGATGAGAAGATTCCTGTAAGAATTTTCTTGAAGGATATGGATGATTTCTATGCTGGTTCCGCAGTACAGACAGATGGTTCTTCTGTTGTGTTGGCTGGTATTGCAACTCTGAACAATGCAAAGGTTGATATGCCTATTGATCCATCCGTAAACTGGTTTGTTGATTATAATTTTGAGAATTATGACGAGGAAACTGATAAGCCAATCGGTACTCTGCGTATTCCTGCTTTCCTGATTCATGAGGGCAAGCGCGTAGATTCCCGTGCTGTTTTGAAGGATACCTTGGATTATGTAAAGAAGGAATTGCTGAACATCTTCCATACTGCTGGCACTATTTCCGGTTTGGAGCATATCAACGGTGCAGATGTTAAGGATATTTGCTTCACTTCCGCTACTGAGCTGGAGTTCTGGGTAAAGACTCCGCTGGAGGATGCCAACATTGAGGAAATGTCTGCTTCCCAGGTAATGCAGGAGCAGTATTGGCAGCGTACCCACGGCATTGTCCGCAATGCTTTGGAGCAGGCTGTACTGCTGTTGGATAAGTATGGTCTTAGCGTTGAGATGGGCCATAAGGAAGTTGGCGGTATCAAGGCTCATTTGGATGAGTCCGGCCGCATGGTCAGCGTATGTGAGCAGATTGAGGTTGACTGGAAGTATGCTGATGCCCTGCAGGCTGCTGATAACGAGCTGATTGTCCGCACTCTGGTTCGTGAAGTATTCCGTATGAATGGCTTGGAGGTTTCCTTTAAGGCTAAGCCAATGATTGGTCTGGCTGGTAATGGTGAGCATACTCATATTGGTATGGGTGCTATCATGAAGGATGGCAAGTTCTATAACCTGTTTGCACCAAAGGATATGAAGGCTGACTTTATGAGTGCTATTGGTTATGGTGCTATCATGGGTCTTTTGAAGAACTATGAGGTTATTAACCCATTTGTATCTGCTACCAATGACTCTTTGAATCGTTTGAAGCCAGGCTTCGAGGCTCCTGTATGTATTGTTACCTCTCTGGGCCACACTCCTGCTGTTCCATCTCGTAACCGTACTATCTTGGCTGGCCTGATTCGTGATATTAACAATCCTGCCGCTACTCGTTTCGAGCTCCGTGCTTGCAACCCATATACCAATACTTATCTGGTACTGGCTGCTATTTACTCTGCTGCATTGGATGGTATTAAGTATTCTGCTTACAAGACCACTACTGAGCTGTTGGCTGAGTTGTCCAAGGAAGCTGGTGATGAGGCTGGCTATCTGGAGAAGAATCGTGCTTATCGCTCTGAGAAGGATGTATTCGAGGATTATACCGAGGAAGAGCGTAACCGTCTCTTTGGTGCACCTCCTGCTACTGTTTGGGAGAACCTGTCTGGTTTGGATAACTATCCTGAGAAGCGGGCTGCTGTATGTGCTGCTGGTGCCTTCACAGATGCTATTATTGAAGCCTTCAAGGCTGGTGCTCTGGTTCGTTGGCAGACTGAGTTGATTAGCCGTATTATCCCAGAGAATCGCGATATTGTTCGTGCTTGCAAGGAAATCGTTTCTGACTATGTTACTGATCAGGATTCCTACAACTGGAACAAGATTAATGGCCTCCGTTGCTATCTGGCCAAGGACAGCATTGATGAGAAGTCCCTCTTCACTCTGTTAAAGACTGCTCTCTTGGAGGGTGATTATGAGACTGCATCTGGCCTGCAGGTTGAGATGTATGACAAGATGGAGGAGCTGAAGGCTCTCTACGATGCATATCAGAAGAATATGATTTAACCTAAATAAAGAAAAAGCCCTGCAATGCGGGGCTTTTTTGCTGTTTATATTTAATCTTGACCACGTTTTGACCACGTTTCTAAAAAATCATCTATTTTGTTCGCGATAATGGTGTCACTATCACTGTAAACATGGGCATATGTTTGCAATGTTATGACAGGAGAGCTATGACCTAATCTTTTAGCTATAGCCGGCAGGGAAGCGACAGCGTGCTTTATTAGATATGTTGCGTGGCTATGGCGCAGGTCGTGCAAATGGATAACTTTTTTGCCGTTCTTTTCAGCATAACGCTTTAACCAGTCTCGATATGTGAATATCCTATGCAGCCTGAATGGGTATTCCGGCAAATCATACATGGATGTAAAATACTCTTTTGTTTCCTCCATTATTGCTTCTGGCATACTGATCACGCGATTACCAGAGGCGGTTTTGGGCGACAAAATCATTTTTAAGCCTGTGTTGTATGTCTTTGTAATGGATATTGTGTTGTTATCGAAGTCAAAATCCTCTGCTTTCAGAGCTAGAAGCTCGCCGATGCGCATACCTGACCAGAACAGTAAATCAAATGGTACTTTATAATCCGGTTTGTCAATGCTGGAAGATACTTCCATATAGTCCTCCAGCTCCCAAAACTCAACACGCTTGGCAATTTTCCCTATTTTCCCTGTTTTTACAAAAGGATTCTGCGCTAAGTTATAGTATTTGACAGCGAAATTCAACATCGCACTGAATGACACATTGATAGACTTTATTAATGAACTGCTGACGTTGCTTGCTTTTATATGATTCTGCCAATCCTTTATCCTCATAGGGGTAATATCTGATACCTTGGCATCGCCGAAATAAGGCAGAATATGACATTGTATCCTCGCTTTGACAGTAACATAGGAAGTGTATTTTCTATTAACCTTGTAGTCTGCCAGATACTTTTCCGCTAGGGCACTGAGCGTTATATCTGATGTTTCCTGACTTCGGTTCTTGAAGTCCATTTCATATTGCAGGGCATCCTTTTTGCGGGCGAAGCCCCGCTTGGTTGTCATGCGTGTTTTGCCGGTCCAATCCTTGTAGCGGAATTTGCAGAACCAGCTGCGGTTGTCTTTGTCCTGATATACAGCCATCACTGCACCTCCTTAGAGAAGGTTGTCATCATCATTATTCTTGATTTTGCTTTTTTTGATACAGAGCTTTAGGAGCATAACGATATTCAATATAGGGATAGAGGATAATACAAAAAATAGGAACATTTCGATTTTTGTTTCATTCAGATCCTTCAATCGTCTGATTACTGTGATTATCATGAATATACTCAACATAATGAAAAGGATAGTCGTTACGACCTCCATGTTATCTGTTGTGCGAGCTATCATGTTGATAATACCCATGCCAAATAAAGATGGGATATAGTATGCTATGAATTTTTTACGCTTGATAGGGGAAAGACTGAACATATTGTTGGGAGTAATATACATTTTACGAAGCCTCCTAATTTAATATATAGAAAAAAATAGTGTCGCGGATGATATTGCAGTGTTAGTGTCTTAATTACTTTCCGGTTTCAGTGAGCAACACTGATGGTGATAGTGCCGACAATTTCAGCAACATCGTCAGCGGTAACGATAACAATATCTTCCATGTGAACAAACCTCCTGCATATTCTCTACACCTGCCAGCCGTTCCTTTCAGACAGCGGGTAAAATATTGGTGTATGAAAATATACGGCTTGATGCTATAATCTGTACCAAAGGAGGAATTTATTTTGAGAAAAAAACTATTGTGTAGAATCATTAAAGTTGTTTGTGCCTACCTTTTGACTGTGCTGTTTATAGTCCTCACCCCGATTTTATCAATAGCTTGGCTGGTAGCTATGGTAGTTCGTCGCATAAAGCCCAAAAAGTATGACACCGTGCGCCAAGCTTGCGATGAGACGGTTGGGAAGTTTAGCAGTGAATTTTGGGGCTGTAATGGCAAATACACACCAACAGTTAAATTGTTTATACAGAAAGTATTCAATGAAGCCGAGAGGGCTATGAAGTGCGAAATGGAGAAATACCCTGCTTCTAAAATGAGAGTAGAGAAGCAGCTGAACGCACTGACTACAATACGGGGGTATTTCGCATCAAAAAGATGGGACATATCCGAGTATTTAGAATAAGGAGCGATTAACGTGGATATTTTGCAATTTATAGTTGATAATATTTTCAATATCGTTTTTGATATTGTTTCTGGTGTATTATCGGGGGTACTTGCTGTTGTTGCAGGTGCATACATTTTGGTTCTGGGAGTCGGATTGATGGTGTTATTGTTTAGCGGTATCATTTGTCTGTTAGTAAAAATAAAAGCCCTTATCCCGTCCTGATGGGCGGGACTTTTTATACCATTTTCGTGGTGCCAGGAAAATGGTATTACGCGCTGGCAGTTGTCAACAAATCTTTGACAACTGACTTTCCGAACTGTTTCCAAATTGCAAATAGTTGACTTTGGCTAACTCGTTTTCACTAAGTTGCTATTTACATAGAAACGAAAAACACCTTGTACCAAAAGGCACAAGGTGTTTCTTTAGTTGCAGGTTAACCGCATCATCTTGATTTTAGTGCGGGCGAACCGCTTATTGTGCCTTTATTTTATACTATATTTTGTTTCGTGTCAATTCTGAGAGACATAATCAAAAGCATGATTGCTTACTATATATCTACTTCTTTTGATGTGGGAATACACTATGTTTCCCATCTATATGCTCGTGTAAATCGGGTTTAATAGGAGCGTGCATCGGGTCCAATATAAAGTCTATTCCCTCACGACGAGCTAGTTTTGCTGCTGGGACAAAGTCACTATCACCTGATATTAGCACTATTTGCGAAACTTGCTTCTTGTAAGACACGGAGGCTATATCTATACCTATTCTCATATCTACGCCCTTTTGGTGTGTAATAAGTTGATAATCATCCTCCTGAAGCTCATCAATCGTAATCTTGTGGGTGTACAGTTCTTTTATTTTTGCCGGCTTTATCGTCCATGAACAATTGGCATCATCCATAGAACCCATGCGCAGGGCAACCTTTCTCATTTCTCTTAGCGCATCATGCAAACCAGCTCTCCATAACGACCGCTCAGACTTTGCAAAATCTATGCATTTTTTAGTCACAGGATGGTGCATTTTCTTTTGTAGAGGCGGACAATCATAAAAGAATATTCTATAAAGATGCTCCATAGCATAATGGAAGTCTTCGTCACGAAATTTTCTAGCGTTCTTATGGCTTCGATGTGGATAAAGATGTATAAGACTATACGTCCACAATTTATCAGCCAGCTCTTTAGGTTCCAGAGGGCCAAATATAGCATAAGCGCGTTTTATAAAAAATGCACCATCGACAAAAATAGCTGTTTTATTCAAAATAATTCTCCTTTATACACAAAAACTCCCTGAGTTCGGCAATTCCAGGACAAATAGGAATGCGTACCATCAGGGAGTGGACAACATATTATTCACTTGTGAACAATATCATGATAGCACACATCCCTGAAATAAACAAGGAATATACATTCTATTTATACTTTTTTTAACTTAGTTTTCATCACAGGAATCTATCTCTTGAATTACGCTGTTTTTGATAACGCTGCGGATAGCTTCCCAGTGTTTTTTTTCGGCATCATCATCGTCAAGATATTTATAACCTGCTACGTCCTCTGCCGATATTCCAGAAATTCGCATGGCCTCGCCATCAATTGCTTTCTGAATAGCAGCTGACATATCCTCACTGTTTATTGAAGCAAGTTGATTAAACAGTTTGTTTATGAAGTTCTTACAGTCTTCTTCGGGATATTCAATCACAGGAGCAGTATCTTGCTCATCGTCCTCGTAATAGTCATCGTCACTGTCTTCGCTGTAAAACTTTTCCTCGTCTTCCTGATGCGCTTCGTTTGCCTCATTGTAAAGCTGGTTCATCAGATACCGCCATATTTCATCTTTCATATCAGCCTCTTCAGGCGGATTCTCAGACCTAAACTGTGAGAACCAAAGGAGACATATTTCGCTGTATGTCATATTTTTCATCAGTTGATAGCACTGGCATTCAAGGTATGATTCATGCCAAAATGGATCGCCCTGGCTAGCATCGTATTTCATTTGTTCCCAAACAGTTTGGCAATTGCTTTCTGTCTCTTTTGCGTATTTGAGCATATCATCATGAAGCTTTTCGTAAAGTTCGTCAGCAATCCTTTGCGCCAGCCGTTTGAAGACTTCGCCTCTATCTAGTGTTGGTGGGTAATAATCATCCATATCATAATACCAATCAAAATCGTTATATACGCTACAATCCATGACAATACTCCTTTCTGTTGTTATTCCTTCCGGTACTTCTTCGGGGTGAATTTCTGCTTGGCGTTATGCCTGTTGCGTTAGATTGAGTAGTTCCTGATTGCCGAAATAATTGAATTCGTATTCCATCTTACGCGCACATCTGCTATATTATAAATATCTGATGGCATTTGTTGGCTACCCCAAGGAGCAACAGCTACGATAGGCTTATTGTATTCCTTTGCCAGGTCTAGTTCCACCTGCATCCATTCGTGGTAATTGTAATACATTCCGGATAGCATGATAAAGGCGTTGACAGGGCGTATCTTGTTAGCTAGCTTTTCGGCTAGGACGCCTTTATTGATTCTGCCGGTAAAGGATAACGGCTTATCAGGTGGTGCGGAGTAATTTCTATAAGTGAAATTAGGGGCGGCGTCAAGAAGTGTGATAAATCTATCGTATTCGTCTACATATTTCCAGGCATGGCTTATAAATAAGTCGTATGTTTTTAGATATGGCATAAAATCAATCCTTTCAATGTAAAAAAAGAGGAGGTGAGAAAAATGGGCATCGTGAGAAAATACAGAAAGAGGCCCGTGGTGGTGGAGGCTTACCAGACCGAAGTGGAGATGATTATCCCGACTTTAGAGGGAGACCATCATGCTTCGCCCGGTGATTACATTATCACAGGCGTACATGGCGAGCAGTACCCGTGCAAGCCGGATATTTTCGCAAAGACTTATGAGCTGGTGGAGTGAGCGTCATGCTTGCCGGATTCCTTAATGGTATTCATCCAATTCAGGTTATCTGATGCAATGATTGCTTCTGTGTTACAAACCAATATGTTTAGACGTACATCGTCCGTCTTATCAAAGTAAGTACCTGTTTTTGTCAAGAACAGGTACTTTTCTCTTTTCAGCTGTTCGCTGGTAGAGCGATATTGAAGCCATAGCTCAAGGTGTGTTTCCAATGTGTTTTTGAAATATAACCAGGTGACGACTGCTCCTGCGGCCAGCATGAATATCCTGCCACAGAACTGGTCGGATATTAAATAATTAACAATGGGGGCGGCAATAGTTATCGCAATAGCTATTTGCTTGTAACGTTTATACATCTTCTGGTGTTCATCGCTTTTTCGGCTGAACCATTTTTGCTGTTCATCTAATCTGGTGGTTATATAGTCCTCGTTACTTATATGGCTCACCTCATTCCTTCCGGTACTTCTTCGGGGTGAATTTCTGCTTAGCAACTCTTTTGGCTATGTGCATAAAAAGCAGCATATTACAGTCATCCAGCAAGCTACAAACCCAAGAATTACTATTTGGCCATCAGAATATCCTTTATCGGTAAATACTATTTCCAAAGCATTCAATATAGTAGTAAAAAATATCATATTGCAGAACATCACTGCAAGTTTGTTTTTATCGCTAATAAAGTAAACGACCAAACATAATGTTGCTGCTATTGGAATGGAGATTAGTTTTGATTTGTAATTTTTGAGTGGAGTGCCATTGTATTCAGCTATATAGCCATTGTAAATTACTATCCTGGTGTTTATAAGGTTTATTTCAAAGCATTCTAATGAGCCACGTACTGACTCAATGTCACTTAGCTTAAAATCAATGGTTATTGACTCCATAAAAACGTAGTAGTTTGAAATAGTAACAGTTTCATCATCGCAAGAGTATTTTATTCGTTTAAAACATTCTTTGCATGAATACAAAAGGTCTTCAATTTCATTTTGCGCTTGATTTTTATCCATGAAGAAAAAGTACTTTTTTGAAGGATAGTTTTCTTCCAGGTATTTACCAATTAGAATATCTCTTTTCTTGCCCTCCTCCTTGCTGATTGGGTACGTCAATCTATTTCCCTTTATATCTCTGAGTTCATTAAGTACATCTTTGAATAGAGCGGTTTCTACATAAACAGGTTTTCCATGTACTTTTATCATTATAGCTTCCTCCTGAAAATATCATTCCTTCCGGTACTTCTTCGGAGTGAATTTCTGCTTAGCAACTCTTTTGGCGAGGGTGACAGCCTGTGTGAGAGATGATTTAAGGAGTTCGAGGTCTTCGTCGTCGGTGATAATGGAGCCGCCGAGGGCAGCGGAGTTGTCCAGGCCGTCAAGTATCTTTTCGATTTCCTTGGCGATGTTCCGTTCATCGCGAGGGGTGAGGGGCGGGAGGTCTGGATGCGCGTCAGGTGCCTTTTCGTTTTCAAGAAGGTAGTCTGTTGATACATTGAAATAATTAGATATAGCTATTAGCGCATCCTTATCAGGGGTGCGTCTTCCCTGTTCGTACATACCTATTGTACTAGGAGATACACCCAATATTTTTCCTAATTCAGCCTGCGTTAAGCCTTTGGATTTGCGTAGTTTTTTTAATGTTTCCATAACAACAGCACTCCTTTTTTACACAATAAGTGTCATTTATATAAAATATTTTATCACAAAATGTGTAAAAAATGTTGACTAAACACAAAACGTGTGATAATATCATATCGTAAAATAAATCACACAAAACGTGCATAATGGAGGTGATATGGATGAACTGTTTGGAAAAGCTTCGTAAGAGTGAAAAGTTAACTCAAGCTGAGATGGCGCAAACACTTGGAGTATCTGCTTCTTTTTATAGCAAGATAGAGTTGGTAATGGTGTTGTTGGCGTGCCTAAGCTGGTTGAAGATGCAGAAAAGAATGGTGTCGAGGTCGTATCTTTCAGCCCAGATAATGTTGCAGCTGGTGACGTGATTGTATATGGTGATAACGACCATGTTGTTATGGCAGATGGCAACGGTGGCTACGTTGGCAATAGCACAAGCCAGCAGAAAGTAGTCCAGGGCGATGATTATAATGCTATGGGCGACTTGAAGCCTACCAAGATTATCAAGACCGGTTCTGGCGTGCCTAGTACAGGCGGTACTGCTACTTCTTTTGCCGGTAACAGTGGCGGAACATATTCTGGTGACTACGCTATCGACTATGCTATCAATGAAGCTGCACAGAAATATAATGTGGATCCTGCTTTGCTGGCAGCAATAGCCAAGCAGGAAAGTGGTTTCAATCAGTCTGCGCAGTCTGGGGCTGGTGCTGTAGGTGTTATGCAGCTTATGCCGGATACTGCAAAAGGCCTAGGTGTTGATGCAAATGATTTGCAGGGCAACATTGAGGGCGGAGCTAAGTATATCCGTCAGATGTTGGATATGTACGATGGTGATGTAGAAAAAGCATTGGCTGCCTACAATGCTGGTGCTGGTAATCTTGATAGCGTGAATGGCGATATTTCCAAGCTTTCTGAGGAAACTAGGAATTATGTTCCTGCTGTTATGGCTAATTATGAAGGGTTTAAGGGAAACAAAACCAGCGACAATACACCTCAATTAAAGCTGGACACCAGCGATATTTTCGGCGATATGGCAGATGATGATATTTCCGATATTCTGACTGACTTTAGCATAGCAGCAATGGAGGATGATGATTTAACGTTCCCAGGCTTAGACAATTTGCTGGAACGTGGTATTAATAAAGGGCATATATCCAAAGAAGAAACCCAGAATATATTGGATAACGGCATGGAGCAGTTTTTGTCTTATCTCAACACCGAGATAAACAAGCCGGATGCAAAGTTAGCTGAAGCATTGGCTGAGCGTGCAGCTGGGCATAAAAACAAAAAGGCAATGGTTCGCATTCAGAATGCTATCAGTACAGGTGATACACCTGTAATTAAACAGGTAGCTAATAAATACCGTCAGCAGTTAGAGAATATTCGGTCCAATATCTATTATGCTGGCGATAACAGCACCCCTGCTGAGGTTGACAGCAAGAACATACAGCCAATAGGAACTAACGGCAGCACTCCTGCCACACCTAAAACAGAGCCAGTTAAAGGTCCAGAGATAAAGCAGCCAGATATTAATCATGCTCAAAACAAAGAGCCGAAGCAGCAGGTTCAGCAGGGTAATGATTTACCTAACACGATTTCTCCTCAGCAGGTATCCCGCGTTCAGGAACAGCAGGGCGCAGCTATGGCTGATATAGCACTGCAACAGGCCTTTGCTATGGGTACAATTGCACAGGAGAGGCAGGAACGCATAAGACAGGCACAGGCTATTCAGAGCGTGGCAGAAGCGAATAATATCAGTCTGCCAAAGGTTATAAAGCCAGCTCTGGAAGCTGGCGCCGTAAAAGCAATTCAAAAGGCGCAAGAAGTAATAGCGCCTACTTTAGACGAAATAAAAGGAGATGTAAAAAATGAAAACATTGAAAGCACCGAAAGCAGCAAGACCAAGACCACGGAAGGCATCTACTCCGAAGATAAAATTCAGTACTCCGAACCTGAACAAATTGAAGGGCCAGCGAAAGTAAACAACCCTGATATTGAACTGGGCGTTCATCATAACACCAAGACTCACGAAGAACAGCCAAGTGCAGTTATTCATAAGAAGCTGGACTGGAAGCGTTTGAAAGAGCTGGCTAAGAAGCATAATGGCTGGTATAGCCGCTATGCTAAGAAGTATTTGTTCAATACCACAGAGGACCGTGACGGGTTCGTGGCTGATGTAAATAGAGAGTTTTTCTCTAAAAATGATAATGCTGTAGACAATCAGCAGGCTGATGAAGTGGCCAATAAGGCGGTGGAACAGGCAGAACAAGAAGCCAAGTCCAAAGATGCGGAGAAAAAGCAGGCTGATTCAGATGAAAATGATTATCACGGCTTTTTGGATGATAAAAAGCCTGGTGAGATAGCAGAAATTAAGCGGGTGTTGCAGGCTAAAACAGATCCATTTGGCGGTGATAATGGCTATGTGATCTCCAAGCATATTATGGAGACTTTAGCTAGAAGTAATGCGAAGGGCGAAGTAAAGAACAATCGTTATTATATTAACGGCAACAGAACAAAAAAGGCTGCATACGCTTACTTTGAACATCTGCGCAAGATTGGCTACAAGGGCAATGAGACCGCTGGTGCAGGGCAGGAACATATTAGCAATGATAACACTGATAATTCCCAGCCTGAGCTTACAGAGGATAAGGCAAGAGAAGAAATCGAAAAGACAGCAAATGACTTCCTTGATGGGAAAACCCAGGGCAAAGAAGCTGTAGCGCAATTGGAAAAGATACGCAAGTATTTTGCGGGTGACGACAATCCTAATAAATCCTTTGAGATGGTAAAACTCTGCAATAACAAGATAAGTATGGTGGAGGAAATTACAGCTCCGTTTGCTGACGAAAAGTACCAGGCTGGCAACTTGCGATTTGCTGACGAGTACCGCAGGTATCATAAGCTTGAAAGCGCACCACAGGAAAACGACGATAAGGGTAAAACAACCACAGAAAATAGTACAGTTGTAGTTACAGGTAAAGAGTTTGGGGAGTATTCAAGTATCAAAGAACTTCGCAATTTGGCGAAAGCATATTACAAGAATAATTTACAGGGGACATCTGTAAATAATCCTATTTTGGGCGAGGTAAATCTAGCTGACACCGATGTTGATTTTACAGGTAAAGGGATTAGCAAGGCAATTTCTACAAGTGCTAAGGAAAACAAACTCCTTCTCATCAAGTATTTACCTGAATTGATAAGGAAGGCAAATAAGGTAAGTGCTAAGAATAACGAAAAGACAAAACGGAATGCGTATCAGTACACATATCTTGAAAGTAGCGCGGTTGTAGATGGAGTGGAACAACCTGTAGAGATTACTATTTTTACAGATGTAAATGGGAATCGCTATTACAACCATATTTTGCCGCTGGAAGAATTAGAAGCACAAAAAAATAGGAGCCTGCCCGTATATCCGGCGCAAGCTCCTAATGATAGGAACGGCATTCCGGCCGTAAGTCAGCAGACTCCTGTTAATTCAAGTGTATCACAAAATGGGGCGTCTGACAATGTTGAATCCAGCAAAAATAAGGGACTTGGAGCGGTTGTATATAGCACCCCGCACGAGAATAAGCACGATGGCAATTACACCGATGGCAGCTACACTGACAAAAGTGGTAGTATGCGTGGACGTGTGAAAGATGGTATAATTGAAGTGTGGGAAAAGGCCAAGGATATATCCAAGAAAGATTGGAGTATCTCTATTTCAATTGCAGATATTGACAAGGCTGTAGCCGAAGGTGGAGCCAATAGCGCGTATTCTCTTAAGCAGTTAGCCGACAAGCTGTATCGCGAGGAAATGAAAAAATGGTTTGAAAACCACACTGCCGACGATAGAGAATATCGGGACGATAATTGGCAGCGCTTCGCTGACGATTGGGAAACCAACCCTGCAACAGATAGGGCAGTTGATTCTGTTCAGAATGTACTGAATGAGCTGTACAAAACAGCTACAGGCAACAAAGTGGAAAGTCCTTGGGAGGCGCGCCAGCGCAAAAAGGAGGACAAGGCCAATGAACAGGATAGTGGGGATTCATCACAGATTTCTGATTATGAAGGTACAGTAACGCTAACCAATAGCAATAGAAATTCTATGGAGTCTTTGGAGAGCGAGAATAGCGCAGACGTACAGGATTTCAAAGCATTCGCAGAAAATACGGTGAATGCTTATCTGACCAACAAAATGGGGCTTAGCGTAGCTAAACAATCTCTAAAAGACGGCATTGCAAAAGCTAATCAGATGCGCTGGGATGGCAAATTGACCGACGATGAATGTTTGGCTGCCCAGGGCTTTTTGAGCTCTGGTTTGGAGGCTTTAGCTTCTAAGAAACCTTCCAAGAAAAAGACGGTCGCAGTAAAAAAGGAGGAAAAGGAAAATGGGGAAGAACGCACAGAGAGCGAAAGACTTGCTGGAGGACGTGAAGATGTACAATCCAGCACTGATAAAACAGCTAAAGAAGGAGAGGACGGAGCCTCTGGAGTATCTGGAGAAGTTTCTGGACATGGTAGACGAAAGGGAGAGAATGACTCTGACAGCGTTGGAGGCAAGAATTCCGAAGAATCTGGGCCCAATGGAGTACCAGCAGGAACTGAACTGGAAGAAACAGCAGGCAAGGGAACTGGCAAACGAGGAAGTGAACAGCCTGCTGCGCTGACAGCAGAAAAGGCAGAATCTACCGCCCCTGGTGGTAATTGGGAGATTAAGGAGTCTGCTTCCGGCAAAACCAGCAAAACTCAGCGTTTTAAGCAGAATATTGAAGCTATTAAACTGCTTAAGAAGCTGGAAGAAGAAAACTCCATGCCTACACATGAGGAACAGGCCATATTGGCAGCCTACAACGGATGGGGTGGTCTGAAAGAAGCCTTTGTTGATGGCACAAAAGAGAATACCGAGCTTAAAGCATTGTTGACACCAGAGGAGTACAATGCTGCAAAAGCTACCATTAATGACGCCTTTTATACCAGCCCTGACATTGTCAGAGCGATATGGAAAGGCGTTTCTCGTTTGGGCTTTAAGGGCGGCAGAATTCTTGACCCGTCTATGGGTGTAGGTAATTTCTTTGGTTGTATGCCGCGGGGTATGATGGCAAAATCCGACCTGCATGGTGTAGAGATTGACAGCTTGACCTCCAGATTGGCTCAAATGTTATATCCTGGTGCCTTTGTAGATAATAAGGGCTTTCAGGATGCAGCCACACCGGATAATTTCTTTGATTTAGTAATTTCTAACATTCCTTTCGGTCAAAAGAAAATTGACGGTTATCAGATTCATAACTATTTCTTTGCGAACGGCATCGATAAGGTCCGTACTGGTGGTCTTATGGTGTTCATCACCTCGCAGGGTTCTTTGATTGGCGGTAAGGACGGAAACCGTATGAGAAGCTACCTTGCCAGCAAAGCTGATATGCTGGGGGCTTTTAAATTGCCTACTACTGCTTTTGATGAGGCAGGCACAAGTGTAGTTACAGATATTGTTATCATGCGCAAGAGAAATGAGGATAATATCCAGTCACCTAATGCACAGGATTTCTTGACAGTTGGAAAGCGGGAGGAATATAGCAGCTATTATGGTCCGGCTCATACTGCACCTATCAATGAATACTTCAAGGAACACCCTGATAATATTATTGGTAAAATAGCTGTTGAAAAAAATCAGTATGGAGATTACGCGGTAACAGTTAAGAAGAAAGACGGGAGTGATGTAGCTCAAGACCTGGAACGTGCTATGCAGTCTTTGCCAGAAGGGGAATATAAGGCCAGAACTAGAGAAAAAGCAAAATCCTTTGATACTGTATCAGCCAGCAAACATGCTGCTGCAAATGATAAGACTCGCGATTATGAGTATTATATGAGTGGTAGCAAGGTTGTTCAGAATCAGAATGGACAGGCTGTAGAGGTTGCAGGCAAAAAGAAAATAGCCGTATTGACCTCTTTTATTAACCTTAAAAACGACCTTAAGGCATTGATTACAGCTCAGTTAGACCCTAAGACTACAGATAAGAAGTTGGAGTCTCTGCGGGGGATTCTTAATCGTGATTACGATGAGTTTGTCAGCAAGTATGGGTATCTTAATAGTCCAGCCGTATCAGGGAACTTCATTCAGGATCCATCAGCAGGTATGGTGATGGCACTGGAAAAAGTTCAAACCGAAGGTGCTGGCAAGAAAAAGAAGATTGTAAAGGCAGAGAAAAATGATATTTTCTTTACCCGCACAATTAAGGCTGTGGAGGAAGTGAATAAAGCAGATAATCCATCGGATGCACTGCTGTTTTCCCTGGCAAACAAAAACGGTGTTGACTTAGAGTACATGGCTGGTCTTTTGAAGTCCACCCCTGAAAAAGTGGCTGCCAGCTTAAAGGGACAGATTTATAAAAATCCGATAACCGGTGATTATGAAACCAGCGAAGAATATTTATCGGGCAATGTCCGTGAAAAGCTGGCACAGGCCAAAACCGAAGCTAAGAAGGATAAGGCCTACAGAGAAAATGTAGAGGCGCTTGAAAAAGTAGTGCCAGAGGATTTAGTATCAGATGAAATCCTCGTCAATATAGGTTCTCCGTGGGTTCCTGTTTCTGATATGCAGGACTTTGTTAATCATTTGGTAGGCAGAGACGGCCAGAAGGACAGAGAAACAGTTAAATTTCTACAGAATGCTGGTAAATGGGAAATTAGCGAATATCTTAACAGTCCTAGATACAAGGCTAATGGCATAGAGTTTGGCAAGTTGCTGGAGGATATTTTCAACAACAAATCCATTGCTATTTATGACAGGGTAGAAGATAAACCTGTACTGAATGTTGAAAAAACGGATGCCGCCAACCTTGTTGCTGACGATATTCGCCGTGAGTTTACGGAATGGTTGTGGAGTGACAAGGAACGTGAAAAACGTCTTGTGCGTTATTACAACGATAACTTCAATAACTCCGTAACAAGAGAATACAACGGTGCACATCTGACTTTCCCTGGCAAGAATGCTGCTATTACTTTGCGTCCACATCAGAAAAATGTAGTATGGCGTATGTTGCAGCGGGTTAATACGCTGATTGCGCATTGTGTTGGTGCTGGCAAGACCTTTGAAATGCAGGCAGCAGGTATGGAAATGCGCCGGCTTGGTATAGCCCAAAAGCCGATGTATTGCCTGCCTAACAATGTTGTAGAACAGTTTGCCAGAGAATTCCGCCAGCTTTATCCTAATGCGAAATTATTGGTTCTCACCAATGATGATTTGCCAGCGGTGCCTAAAGCCACAAAAACTGTAAAAACAGAGGATGGGCGTAAGAAAAAAGTAAAGAATGAGGCTTTGGATAAGCTTCCAGCAGAAGAAAAGGCTAAGATTATTGAAAAAAGAGCAGCCAGACTGCGTACTTTGGCCAGAATTAAAACAGAAGATTGGGATGGTATCATTATCTCCCATAATATGTTTGAGAGATTTCCTCTGACACCGGAAACCACCGCAGCATTTATTCAGGAGCAGGTAGATACTCTTGAAAGAACTGTAAAAGAGGCTAAGGGTGAGCACATGAGCAAACGCTCTATATCTGGCATGGAAACCAGAATTGCTAATCTAAAGGAAAAGTTGAAGGATATTCTTGATACTGATTTGGATGATATAGGTATCCCTTTCGAGCAGCTTGGTATTGACCAGTTGTTTGTGGATGAAGCCGATATGTTTAAGAACCTGTATTACACTACCTCGATGGATAGAGTATCTGGTTTGGCTCAGTCTAATGCTAATCGCTCTAATGATATGTTTGCCAAGACTCAGTGGTTGACTCGTGCTATGGGTGGCCGTGGTGTTGTGTTTGCGACTGGTACGCCTATTTCAAACACTATGGCAGAAATGTACACTATGCTCCGATATTTGGACATGCAGGGCTTAAAAGAGAAAAAGCTTGATATGTTTGATAATTGGATAAGGACTTTTGCAGAAGTTGGCAGTGGCATGGAGAGAAAGCCTACTGGCGATGGCTTCCGAAAGGTGAACAAAGTAAAACGTTTCATCAACATGGCTGATTTGAATAAAATGTTCAGGAAGGTGGCTGATGTAAAAACACAGGAAGATTTGGACTTGGATATTCCAAAATTAAAAAACAATAAACCTACTATTGTAAAGATAAAGGCTGACGAGTCTTTATTGGACTATATCAAGAACGTAGTTCCTAAGCGTGTAGCTGACATGAAAAAAGGCTTCAAGCATGAGAAGGGCGAAGATAACATGCTGGCACTTACCAATGATTTGAGAAAAATGTCTCTCAACGATGATAAGATTAATGCATGTGCTGATCAGATTGCTAAGAAGTACGAGGAGACTACAGATATAAAGGGTGCCCAGCTAGTTTTCTGCGATATGGGTATTCCTAGAGCCGAAAAGGACAACGATAGTAAGGTAGATAGCACCGATTTAACAGGAGGCGAATCTGAGTCAGAAAATGCAGCTGCTTACGAAAAGCTTATCCAGGCGTTGAAAGACAGAGGTATTCCGGAGAAACAGATTGCTTTTGTTCAGAGTGCTAAGAACAAAACACAGATGGATGCAATGTTCCAGAAGGTAGACAATGGCGATATTCGTATTCTTATCGGTTCCACCACAAAGATGGGGGCAGGTACAAACTGTCAGCACCATCTAGTGGCCCTGCACGATTTGGATGCACCTTGGAGGCCTAGAGACTTGGAACAGAGACATGGTAGAATACTTCGCCAGGGCAACCAGAACAAGGAAGTAGAGATATTTAACTATGTTGTGCAGGATTCCTTCGATGCAAATATGTGGGAGAAGCTGAAAAATAAAGCAGCTATCATTGCCCAGGCTATGAGTAATAACACTCAGCTGCGCGCCGTAGAAGATGCCGACCTGGTAACATTGGACTATGCAGAAATCGAAGGAGCTGCAACGGGCAACCCTCTGATTAAAGAACAGCTGAAATTGACTAATGAAGTGACAAAGTACGCTCATGGTCAGACAGCTTTCAAGAAAAGGCAGCGAGATGCCCAGCACGTGCTTGATACTGTACCTGCCAAGATAGATATGCTGAAAGCAGCACAGAAAAAAATCAAGGATGATATTTCCAAGCGCGTAAGCACAAAGGGCGATGCCTTCAAGGCTGTGATTGACGGCAAAACATATACAGAGCGAACTAAGGCAGATGCAGCATTGCAGAAGGTCTTAGGGAAGTTTACCAGCGCCCGACCTGTCAGCATTGGCAAAATTGGCGGTATGGAAATTAAAGCTTCGTATAGTGCAGGTGCATATTCTGTAAATGGGCAAAGCTCCGGCAAGGTAACTTTGCAACTGGTGGGCAATCATGCTTATGTGTTGCAGAGCAACTCCATACAGGGTATGGAAAATACCTTGAATAAGGGGCCGGAGAAATTGTTGGCCGATAATAATGCTGCCATTGAGAAGTATGAGGCAGATATAAAGGAAGCCAAGGAAACTATGGAATCTGAATATCCTCATGCCAAAGAACTCAAAGAAATGCAGCATCGACTGGATGAGATAAACCGCGAAATAGAGAATTCCCTTGTAGATGGAGGAAACAGTGAAAGCGGGGAGACTAAATATTCTGTAGTCAATGACGAGGAAAATGAAGCCCGCAACATGACCACAGAGGAGTTTGCTGATGAAGTACGCAAGACTTTCCCTAACGCAAAAGACTTCCAGCGTAACGGCAATGAAGTAACTTTCACTTTGCCTAATGGCAGCAAGGTTACTGTAAGTCTTGTAGACCGCATCGCTATGACCGAGGAAGAAAAAGCCAAGGCCAGCGGTGATTACGGCAGAGAAATTGACGATAGAGATTACGCCGAAGGTTCCTTTGAGGGTGTTGGCAAAGATGCCTTCATCCAGTTAGCGAAAGGCAACAGAGTGGGAACATTGTTCCATGAAGCCTATCATTTTGCTAAAAAGGTTGCTCTAAACGCCAAAGAGAAAGAATTTTTGTCTAAGCGTTACAAAAATGAGGAGGCAGAAGCTGAAGCATACCGCGCTTGGCGGGTAGCCAGGGACCGGACAGGAATGTTTGGAAAAATTTGGCGCAAAATAAAGGATATTGCCGAGGACATGTCGAATATATTAGGTATAGAAATCGAAGGGCATATCTTTAGGGGTATCGAGTCGGGTGATGTTTACAATAGCACAAATAGAAGTTCTAGCAACACCCGTGACATAAAATATATGCTCACGGAAGATGTCAAAAATAATCTGTTTAATCTTATTGCCGAAAGGGTAGACAGAGATGTGCGCAATTGGCAGAAATTAGGTATTGATGACAAGGAAATTCGAGCGCGGCTCAATGAAGATAATTCAAAATCAAGAGAAGAACTTCTAAAAAGATTGCGGGCTATATATAATGAAATGAAAGTAGCTGTAGCACAAGGGCCGGAGGCAAGAAGAGCAATAGTTGCTCGCGTACTAAGAGGTGGCACGCTATCGGCTGGCATGACTTACGAAACACAGTTTAATGAATATATAGAAGATATAAAGGAGTTGATAGATTATGCAGGAAAATACTACACCGCTATCTCCAGAGATAAGAACAGAAATAGGGAATTCACTCTTGGACTACATTCTGTCGCAGATGTCGAGAGACAGAGAAATGAAGCTCTCGAAGCAGGCAGAAAAGAACGCGAGGGCAAAGGGCGAACCTTCTCTATAGTCCACCATTCCGATGATAACAGCACACCTAGCCTTGTTGAAAGAATCAAACGCCGTTTTGCTGGCGCTTCCAAGGTTGATAGCAACTATAGGAAGATGGCTAAGGAAATGCTGGAAAACCTCACCCAAACCAAAATAAGCTGGGGTAAGCTGGATAAGGATACAAAGATACTCTACAAAGAGTTGCAGGGCGTTATCCGTGTTGCCAAGCCTTATGATTGGGCTACTCTTATGCCGAAGGTTGGTGAGATTGTAGCAAAGAGGATGGGGCTGCCGAACAATTCGACAATGCATAATTATATTGCAGATTGGATAATGACTGGAGCAGTAGGCAATAACAGCAGTGCTGCCCAGATGTTCCAGCAGGCAATGAAGAAGAATGACTACATGTCGGATAGGCTGCTGGATGTGCAGAATTTGTTTGTAGAGCATTCCGACAAAGCTACACATGACTTCTTACAGAATGTGGTATCTTTCGAGAAGCCACGTCCAAAGGATAGCTGGCATGATAAGCTTAACCAGTATTATGATGATTGGATTGAGGAGCTTGGGCCGGTAAAGCGCATGGTAGAAGCTATTGAAAAGACCAGGGAAAAGCCACTGCCTATAGGCGTAAATCCTTATGTGTGGTTCCGTTTATTGCGTGGCCACTATGGCAAGGCTATAACAATGGTTGAAGGTAACAGTCACATGGCTGTTGTCGCATTGCAGCAGCTATATCCGAATGTTTCTTTTGGTGGATTCAAGACACTTTCTATGATTCTCAAAGAAATCGGAGCTGATGGTGACAAAAAGCGTCGCCAGGAGTTTAGTGAGTATTGTGTTGCAAAGCACGTTCTTGATATTCACGAAGCTAACAACAAAATCCGAGATGCCCAGAAGAAATACCAGGACCAGATTGCGGAATCCGAAGATGAAAACGTGATTGCAGGACTCAAAGAGCAGATTGAAAAGCTGGAAGCTGATATTATGGATACTCCAATATCGGAGACTAGATGCCGTGAGATTATCAGCAAAGGCAACAAAGCATTCGACAAAGGTCAGCAGGATATTGTGAGATACTCCAATACCTTGCTGGCCCTTCTCTATGATGGCGGAGTTATCAGTGATAAACGCTACCAGAGAACCTTGGATAAATGGCCTAACTATGTGCCTATGTTCAGAGTTTTCGAGGAAAATGAAGCCGTTGAGTTTGGGGATAGCTTAAAGGGGCAGGAAGGCTCCACCAGACAGGTTATCGACCCGCTCGAATCCATAGTCCGTAACACTTTTGATTTTGTGAAGCGTGCCGAGAAGAATAAATGCAAGCTGATGCTGGCAAATCTTGCACGATGCAGCGGTGTAGGAGAGTATATTGATGTTGTTGAGGCTAACAGCAAGCCTAACCTTAATGACACAATCACATTCTACATGAACGGCAAGCGCAGGTATCTTGTAACAGATCCGTCGGTTGTTAAGGCTGTAAATGGCATGGATAGGGATAACAGCAGTACATTGCTTAGAATATTGCAGGTTCCTGTAAAGATTGCGAGAGCTTGTTTTGTTATCATCAATCCAAGCTTTGCTATCCGTAACCTCTTTAGAGATGCTGCTGATGCAACAGTATATTCCAAGTATGGATTTACACCAAAAGACATTATAGGCGGATTCATGCACGCATTGCGCAGGGATAATGTTTATTATGAGTGGCTCACTTCTGGCGCAGCACAATCTAGTGCTTTATCTGTTGACCGCAACTATGCTCAGTCAACTTTGGATAGAATGACTATGAGCCGTAAGGAAAAGGCGATGAGTCCTAAATACCTGCTGGATATATTGCAGGCTGCCGGTGAATATTCAGAGTATGCAACTAGAATCGGTGTATATGAGAAGTCCGTAGCAGGTGCCAGAAAGCAGGGTCAGACCTTGAATGGTGCTATAATTACAGCAGCACTGGAAAGTCGCGATATGATGGACTTTGCAAGAGGTGGTAGAAAATCAAGAACCCTGAACAAGGTTTCTTTGTTTGCCAATGCAGCCATCCAGGGATGGGATAAGTTCTTTAGAGTTTTCGACCCTAGAGATAAAAAGACCTTTATGAGAGCTGCTATCCGGCTTGGTCTGACTGCTGTACTGCCGGCATTGATATTCTCACTAGCTTGCAGGGGCGACGATTGGTGGGAAGAATTGCCTGATTGGATTAAGGAAAACAACTGGGTATTCAAGCTGGGCAATACGATTATCCGGGTACCGAAGGGACAGGATATTGGTATTCGTTTCTGCTCTAACTTTGTAGAAAAGGCGGTTGGCAAGACCAGCAAACTTACTTTAGATAGTATGTTTAAGCCGCTGAAGGACCAGATACCTTCCATAACTCCATTTGCTATCATGCCAATTATGGAGTCGATGGCAAATTACAGTTTCTTCACCGAAGGACCTGTAGTACCAGGCTATTTGAGTAAACTTCCGGAAGATAAGCAGTACAATACCAACACTTCCAGCTTGGCTAAGTTCATAGGCAGCCATACAGGCATCAGTCCGATGAAGATTGACCACGTGATATACGGCTATACCGGTAACGTCGGCCGTGCTCCTAATGAGTTAATCAATTGGTTGAGCAAGGACAATAAGTCTATGCCTAACGCTACTGATTTACCTATCCTGAATGGTGTAACATATATGCCGTACAAGAATCCTGCCAGCGTCACCAAATTCTATGACGAATGGGACAAGGCTCAAAAAGAGCATAACCTCTATAAGCAGACTGGCAAAATCCGTGAGGGCTATTCCGAGCGGAAATATGAGAAGCTAAAGGCTGCTAACAAGGAAATGCTGGAGCTTGCCAAAAAGGAGAGGGCGGTTGTTGCTAACCAGTCCATCTCTAACAGCGAGCAGTATGATAAGCAGATGAACATTCAGAAGCGGAGAATGCAGCTAGCGGAAAAAGCTATAAAATAACTACCAGGAGGGGTGCTATATGCGCCCCTCTTTTGTTTTTCACTGACCACATTTTGACCAACATAAAATTGAAAACACCTGTAAAATGCAAAAAAATATAGATAAGACAGCACGAAAAACAATGGTGTAAAACACACTGTAATTACAGATAACGAACCTAAAGAAAAATATGATTTGATCTGAGCTGTTGCTTCATAGGTTGAAGGGATAAAAACAACGGCCTTTCAGAGTTAGAGTCTAACTTTGAGAGGTCGTTTTTTTGCCAATTTCTGATTTGGCGGGTTGACTATCTCCCTAAGGATGTAAATATAATTTGATATGGCAAAATTTCTCGAAATACAGCCTGCGGTCATAACGACTTTTGCTCTGTCCGACTTAATGGCCCTAACTGAGGGGTTATCCTTACGCACAAATACCGCTTGTCGCTGAGCCAATTCACAGAGGCCGTAATGATAGAGAGTGCCACCGGGCCACTTTTGCTGCGCAAAAGCAGGAGTCTCCCGACGCAAAAGTGTCATGCCCCTCCGGCTGTTGCCGAATCATCGTGATTTTTCGATTCTAAATCCCAAAATAGAGGTAATATAAACTAAATATCGCTTAGTAAGGGTTTTCTTAGGGTACTATCATCTGCTGTTCTATTCCAGCCAGTTCGCAAAATCTACAAATTGTGTCAAGGCGGAAAATTGCGATGAATACACTAATAAGCGGTATGGGAGTACCCTGCACAGGTACTCTTCGCGCCTCGGTACTTAGCGATTCATGAGCTTTCGGGGCGTTAGCCACGAATTGCCTCATGAGAGCTTTAGTACCGCTAGGCGAGAAAAGTAGCGAGAGCGTGCCTGAAAGGGTACTCCCATATCGCCATTAATAGGGGATAGTTTTGCACATCAATATAGCGCGAGCGTGCCTGTAAGGGTATATGCCATGCCTACGAGAAATGTATAGATAATTGATGTATTCGGCAAATCAGAATTTCAGTGATTAAATTATAGAGTGTGTTTGATAATATTTTGTATACAATTTGACATATCCGACGCAATGTGGTAAAGTACAATACATAGTTTTAATATATGTTATAAATACGTTTTAGCTGAAGGAAGGTTATATTTATGGAAAATAATAAGTCTGTTGAGGAGACTGCCAAGGAGGCCATGGCCAAGAACAGTCCTCAGGCTCAGAGAAAGCAGCTGATACTTTGGTTTGGTGCTTTGCTAATAGGTGCTGTTTTGGGCTGGATGCAGATACCATCTCTCAATGGTTTATTTGATTTTGTGGCTACCGTATTTACCAGATTATTTCAGTTTATCGCTGTGCCAACTATTGCCTTGGCTGTTATTACTACCTTGGCAGAGCTGGGAGGTAAGAAGGAGACCGGTAAAATATTTATCCATGCCGTTACTTATACCCTGCTGACTACTTTTTCAGCAGCATTGGTAGGGTTGGTTCTCTACAATATTATTGCTCCTGGTAATTTGCCAGCGGATATTGTTGGCGCAGCTGCTGGGGATGTACCTCAAAAGCTGGAGAAGCTGACATATTATGAGCATTTTCTCTCAGTAATTCCTAACAATGTGCTGCAGCCATTCCTGGCTGGCAACGTGCTTTCTGTATTGTTGATTGCAGCCTTTGCAGGCTTGGCTTTGGCCTTTATGCCTAAGACTGATAATAGAGAGGTGCTGTTGAAGGGCATCAAGGGCTTGCAGGAACTGCTTTTCACCATGATAAGAGGTATTCTCTATGTTTTGCCTATTGGTATTTTGGCCTTTGCGGCCCAGCTTTCCGCTCAGATTGAGGCTGGTGTTATTGTGGGTTCTCTGGGCAAATATGTGGCTGTAGTGCTGGGGGGCAATATGATTCAGTTCTTCATTGTACTGCCATTATTTTTGTTGGTTAGAGGTTTGAATCCTTTGTATGTTTTCCGTCAAATGTCCCCAGCGGTGGCTGTAGCTCTCTTTACTAAAAGCTCTGCTGGTACCTTGCCAGTTACTCTGGCTTCTGCAGAAAATAATCTGAAGGTGAATACCAAGGTTTCTCGTTTTGTTCTGCCTATTTGCACCACTATTAATATGAATGGCTGTGCGGCTTTTATATTGACCACATCCTTATTCGTTATGCAGAATGCAGGCATTGAGCTGACTATGGGCACTATGATTACCTGGCTTTTTGTAGCTGTGCTGGCAGCAGTAGGTAATGCAGGTGTGCCAATGGGCTGCTATTTCCTTACCCTGTCTCTTATGTCATCTTTGGGAGTGCCTCTGGGAATAATGGGTATTATTCTGCCTATCTTTACAGTTATTGATATGATTGAGACAGCAGAAAATGTTTGGTCCGATTCCTGTGTATGCGCCATGACGGATCATGATTTGCAGGGAAAAATCTAAATCGATTTTGAGAAGCTCCAGCAGGAGCTTCTTTTTTTCTTGTTGACAATGAGTTATAATGTTAGTTACAGTTCAATCATGGAGGCAAAATATGGTAAAGTTAATGGGGTATTATCAGCTGCCAGGCAGTATGCCTGTGCAGGTTAGCTTTGAGGATTTGCCAGAGGAAAATATGGATGCCCATGTGGTAAAAAATACTAGATTCAGCAGTTGGAAGGAAATGCTGGATGTAGCTACTGATACTTATGTACGAAAAGTAAAATGAAATGAGAAATTAGTAAAAATTGGCAGGTGATATTTTTGATAAAAGTTAAGGGATTGACCAAGGAATTTATTCGTAAGGGCCGGGATGGCAAAATGACCGCCAAGAAGGCTGTGGATGATTTGTCCTTTGAAATTGCCCAGGGAGAAATTTTTGGCTTGCTGGGACCTAATGGTGCAGGCAAAACAACTACCATTAGAATGTTGACCATGCAGACAAGGAAAACTTCTGGGGATATTCAATATAATGGTATATCCATAGAAAAGAATGAGAAGGCCATTAAGGCTATGATTGGGGTAGTACCGCAGCATATAAATTTTGATATGGATTTGACAGTGGGGCAGAATATGGAGCTTCACGGCAGACTGCATCATATGGATAAGCAGCAGCGGCAGAAGAGAATACAGGAATTGCTTCGCTATATTGAACTGGAAGATACTGTGAATATGTCTCCAAGACAGCTGTCAGGGGGCATGAAAAGACGGCTTTTGATAGCCAGAGCCTTGATTCACAAACCACAGATTTTGTTTATGGATGAGCCTACAGTGGCCTTGGATCCCCAGGTTCGCCATCGTATCTGGGATTTGATACGAGAAATGGCGGCTCAGGGCGTAACCGTGCTGTTGACCACCCATTATATTGAGGAAGCGGAAAAACTTTGCAATAGAGTAGCTATTATCAACAAAGGTAAGCTGGTGGATATAGATACACCAGCCTCCTTCTGTCAGCAAATGGGACGCTATACTGTGGAATGGCAGACAGAGGAAGGTCGTCAGTTCAAATTCTTTGATAGCAAGGAGGAGGCAGCTGGCTTTGCCGCTACATTGGACTCCTCCCATATTCGTCGTTCCAATCTGGAAGATGTATTTATAGAGTTAACTGGCCGAAGGGAGGGTATATAATGCTTTGGCAGGATATATGGACTGTCTTTTGGCGGGATTGGGTTGTACTGCGCCGCAGACTTAAAAAATTTATTTTTAGCCGTATGGTGGCTCCTTTGTTATATATGGTAGCCTTTGGCTGGGGGCTGGGCCGTAGTATACAGGTAACAGGTGGTTCCTATTTGGACTTTTTAGTACCAGGTATTTTGGCGCTAAATTCCATGAACATCAGCTTTAATAGTGTTACACCGGTACATTCAGAAAGGATTTATCACAAAAGCTTGGAAGAATATATTATTGCGCCGGTAATTCCAGAGGCTTTTGTTATTGGCAAGGTGCTGGCTGCAGTGCTGCGAGGGTTGATTTCCTCAGCTATTATTTTGCTTTTGGCAGGATTATTTGGAGCCCAATTGCAATTGTCGGCACTGTTTTTGTTGGTTTTGGTGCTGAATTGCATTATATTTTCGGAGATTGGTTTTTTTGCGGCCATGACCATTAGTACCTATGAGGAAATGGGCCAAGTGAATACCTATATTTTGCTGCCTATGTCCTTTCTGTGTGGCACATTTTTCTCAGTGCATACTCTGCCGGATTTGGTACGCTATGCTATTCAGATGCTGCCATTAACCCATACCAGCTATTTGTTACGGGGGATTGCCCTGTCTCAGCCAGTGGCCTTGACATCAGTGATAGTATTAATATTATATGCATTGCTGTTTTTCGGTATGGCTCGCTGGGCTTATCTTAGATTGACCAAATAAAGAGGATTGTTTATGTTAAAAAAGCTTTTTCATCATGCCAGTTCCCAAAAGGATTGCGCTAGATTGTGCTGTACTAAAATAGAGAATTTTGGTGTCAAGGCAGGCAGATTGGTGATTTTTGAAGATGTAAATATACATGTTCACTGTGGCCAGCTAACTGCCATTATCGGGCCTAATGGAGCAGGCAAAAGTACCCTGCTGAAGGCTATATTGGGAGAAATTCCCCACACGGGCAAATTGAAATATACAGATGCTAAGGGAAAGCATACAGGAAATCCAGTTATTGGCTATGTGCCTCAGTATTTGAAATTTGATGTTAGCGCTCCTATTACGGTACAGGATTTGTTTGCGGCCTGTCTTAGTCAAAGGCCTGTGTGGCTGCTGCCGGTAAAAAATAGGCAGGAAATCATCAGATGCCTGAGTCGTGTTAGAGCGGCAGAGCTAATAGACCGCCGTTTAGGGGCCTTGTCCGGCGGTGAACTGCAGCGGGTATTGGTGGCCCTGGCCTTAAATCCTATGCCGGATTTACTGCTGTTGGATGAACCTGTATCAGGTGTGGACCAAAATGGTTTGGAAATTTTCTATGAAATTTTGGAGGATTTGCAAAATAATGAGGATATGGCTATTATTCTTGTGTCCCATGATTTGAATATGGTGGCTCGTCATGCAGACCAGGTTGTTTTGATGGACAAGGGTGTGGTATGCAGCGGTACATCAAGAGAGGTATTTCAGGATGCCAGAACCCGCAAGATTTTTGGTATGCTGGCTGAGGGGAGATAATTAATGGATATCATATACGATTTATTGTCAATGCTGCCCTTTGATTGGTTAAGCTATGGTTTTATGAAAAATGCCTTGCTGGCGGTGCTTTTGATAACCCCATTATTTGGCCTGCTAAGTACAATGGTGGTGTCCAATCGCATGGCTTTTTTCTCTGATTCCTTGGGGCATGGTGCCTTTACAGGCTTGGCCTTGGGAGCGATTTTGGGGATTTTTTCACCTACTATGTCCTTGATTTTGTTTTCTGTAGTTTTTGCCCTGCTGATTACTTGGATAAAAAATAATAGCACCGCTTCCACAGATACGATTATTGGCGTTTTTTCTTCTGTAGGTATTGCAGCTGGTTTGATGATGATGTCCTATGGCGGTGGCTTCAACAAATATTCCAGCTATCTTATTGGTGATATTCTGAGTATTACTCAGGAGGAAATTCAATCCTTGGGTTTGGTGCTGGTGGTTGTTCTTTTGGCCTGGGGATGGATATTCAACCGCTTGTTGATACTTAGTGTTAATAGTTCCTTTGCCAGAAGTCGTGGTATTTCTGTTATGCTGGTAGAGGGCGTATTTGCGGCAATGGTGGCTGTGGTAGTAGCCATTAGTATTCAATGGGTGGGGCTGTTGATTATTAATTCCCTGCTAGTACTGCCGGGAGCGGCAGCGAGAAATGTAGCTCAGAGCGTGAAGCAATATCATCTGTTTTCTGTAGCCTTTGCTATGGTGGCAGGTATAATCGGTCTGGTGCTGGCCTATTATTTCAATATGGCTGCCGGTGCTACCATTGTGGTGATTGCAGCAGGTATCTTCTTTGTCACCCTGCTGTTAAAGGGGAAAATGGCCAAATAGGCTATTGGTATAACTAATTCTTGCCATAAAGGAGAAATTGTGTTATACTGTTTAAGTCGCTGGTGAAAGGGATGTATCCTTGTGTGGCGATGATTCAAAATGTGCGCTCGTAGTCCAGTGGATAGGACGTTAGCCTCCGGAGCTGAAAGCGTGGGTTCGACTCCCGCCGAGCGCACCATAAAGGTCAAACTTGTCAATCCGGTTCAGGGTTGGCTCAAAACGGTATTTAACGGTAATATTGCTGTTAGATACCGTTATTTTGTCTACAAAAGCGGCAATTGTGCCTTTCAAATTTGGAGCTTTGCCTGTTTCCATCTCCCTGCGATAGCGTTCGATATATTTTCTGATTGTTGCCTTTGAGATGTTCGCCGGGCGGGATGCTTCTTTTTCTTCCAGTGTTGCTGCGGGTGTGGCTTTTTATTTTTGTTAAGCAATGATATAATACAACAGCACTTTACAACTTTTTTTAAAATAAAAATCGCGTAACCCAATCCTGATGTATAATGAGTTGACCAAAACCACAAAATCAGGAGGTTTACGCGATGGACTCATTATACAGCGAAAATCATATTTGGGGTAGACTTTTTAGAAAATTTATGGATTTATTTCCACAAGCAACCAAGACAACAAAGAAATTGCTTGCTTTGTTCTTAATAGGACAACTATGCACAGAACATTTCACATCTGTTCGTAATTTGCATAAAACTTTTTTGTCGAGCGTATGTGATAAAAAACTCAATAGTTACTATCACGCACTTTCAAATGATAAGAGGGTGTGTCAAGAACTTTGTGTAAAAAAGTTTAGTAGATTACATCATAGTGCTTC